>Ga0209181_10006136_pt1 | contig 16987 bp, 12 predicted proteins | sample MAT05_FD_187208 | JGI IMG/M metagenome (GOLD analysis project Ga0209181, IMG submission 187208) | Freshwater microbial communities from Lake Fryxell liftoff mats and glacier meltwater in Antarctica - MAT-05 (SPAdes) (version 2) | ecosystem: Environmental > Aquatic > Freshwater > Ice > Liftoff...
GAAACGGAGTGTGCGAGCAGAAGTATCAAGAAAAAGGGAAGGCGGCGCATGAGGGTAGAGAAAAGGGTGAGCTAAAGCCCGAATGACCAACCCGGACGCATCGTCGGTTTGACGAACCGGTTGGCGGCATCGTTGTTGGTCACGCGGAGATTTTTGGAATCCCACACGATCGGCTCACCGGAGCGCAGTGCGAGTTTGCCGAGCATAGCGGTTTCGGTGAGCGGCGCGGAGTATTGAAAGTTGGCCATCGCCAGCGCCGGATCCCGCTGCACGATCGCCTCCAGCCATTCCTTCCAATGACCTCCCTTGTTGCGAGGGAGGGATTTCGGAGGGAGATTTTTTTTGAAGTCCTCCCACCGAGCGTGGGGGAAAACGCGGGGCGTCGTCACATGCATGCTCGGATTGTAGAGGCATCCCTTTTCTCCGACGATAAATTGGCCGTTGTCGACCAGCGGACCATCCTGTGGCCAGCCCGCGGGCAGGCGCGGTTTGTTTTGCACCCGAAATTTTCCCGCACTCTTCGACCACAGCTCGATCGTTTGCGGATCGGGCGATGCTTTTCCCTCCTCGGTGAGAAAATGGCCGTCGTACCAGGTCAGGGTCAATGGGCCGTGATTCCGACCTGAGGCGAAATGGTAGCGGAGCGTCGAAGCGGTGGGCGGAGAAATCTCGGTGCAGTTTTGACTTTGAACCACCTCGACCTTGGTCGGAGTTCCCAGCTCGAAGACAAAATTGGGGATGTCCATGCTATGGCAGGCAATGTCGCCCAGCGCTCCCGCCCCGAAATCCCACCATGTGCGAAACACAAACGGTTCGTAGCCGTCGCTGTAGGGGCGATCGGTTTGATAGGAGAGCCACAAATCCCAATCGAACCCGGGTCGGATCGGCCTTGCGGGGGGATAAGACGTTCGGCTTCCCGGCCACAAGGGTCGGTCGGTCCAAATATGAATCTCCTTGGCTTCGCCGATCGCGCCGGCCTCGTACCATTCCTTCGCAAGGCGGAGCCCGTCGTGCGTGTGGGATTGAATTCCCATCTGCGTGACGACACCGCTTGCGTTTGCCAGGTCGAGCATCTGGCGCACGCCCCAAATCTCGTTCGTCATGGGCTTCTCGCAGTAGACGTGTTTTCCCAGGCTCATCGAGAGCATCGCGGCCGGAAAGTGCGTGTGGTCGGGGGTGCCGACGATGACCGCGTCAACTTTGTCGCCCAAGTCGTGCAGCATCTCCCGAAAATCGGCGTACCGTTTGGCATCGGGTGCGTCCAATCGCGGTCGACCGTTCAAAAGTGTGGAATCGTTCGGATTCGGCGCCAGCAGGCAGGGGTTGGCGAGCTTGTCGGCGTCGACGTCGCACAGACCGACAATGTGGGATTCCGGCTGCTGTGCCACCTCCCACAAATTGGCGGCGGCGCGTCCCTGACATCCGATCGAAGCGACGGCGATTTTGCTGTTTGGGGAGAGGCCGGGCTTTCCGATCGAGAAACGAGGAAGAACGAAGGTGGCGGCGGTGGCCACCGCGGTGTTTCGGATGAACTTTCGCCGATTTATTGTCATGACACGGGTTGGGAGGGAGTCGCAAGCTACGCTGCAGCCGACGGCGCGGCGGCGGTCGAGGTCAGCCCCGCGGAGATCTCCTCGCCGAAAAGTTTGAGCAGGCGCATCTCCGACTCCGCGAATTTGCGAGGCTTCGTGTCCAACACGCAGAGCGCACCGACGGGTTGGCCGTTGTCCGCGTGGAGAGGCACTCCGGCGTAAAAGCGCAGGCCGTAATGTTGGAAACCTGGGTTCCTCGCGAAGCGTCGATCCCGTGCGAGGTCTTCCACCACGAGCGGCGCGTTGCACCCGACGACGTGGGTACATACCGATCGGTCCCGCTCCATTTCACAGACGCCGGCGAGTTCGTCCTGCAGGCCATATTTGCTTTTGAGAAGCTGGCGATCGTGGTCGATCAAGGTGACCAGCGAAACGGCGACATCGAAGGTCCAGGCAACTTTCTTGGCGATGTCGTCCAGTTCCGGGTGATGGGTCGACTCAAAAAGTTCGAGCGTACGAACGGCCGTGAGTCGGTCGGCTTCGTTTTTCGGGCGCGGTGCGGGGACGGCCGACTCGCCGATTTGTGCCGAGAGCGCAGCCATTCGGATGACGGCCTCCGCCATCGAAACCACTACATTGTCCGCTCCGCTGGACTGCAACGTCCTGACGGCCTCGTCGAGATTTTCGGTCGCGCCCCAGATTCCGACGACGATTTTGAGTTCGGGGAAGCCCGATCTCAAACGGGCGCAGAGGTGCCGCGCATGAACAACCGTCGTCGGGGGAATCACCGAAAGGCAGACGGCGTCCGCCTTAAAATCGCCAACGTGACGGACAAGGAGATCCGCGGCTGTCGCCGCCACGTTCAAGGTCTCGACTCCATGCTCCTGCAAGAGATGGGCGAGCATCGCGCCGGCCAGATCGTCGCGCTCGCCGCGGGTCGAGATGCAGACGACCCGGTAGTCGGTCATCGTCGGCGTAGGCGTCGAGTTCTCCGCCATGAATCGGTCAGCTTCGACTTTTGACCGGTGATGAACCCGCGAACTCACATCGTCGATCATATCTCGAGCGCCCTGCAGCACGCGTCGGCGCTGAGTCTCATCGAGATTCTCCCGCTCGAAATCCATTTCCGCGAGGGTGATGGCGGGCACCAAAACGGAATCGTAGGTTGCGGTCAGCGAGTGTGCGTGAAGGAAGTCGTCCACGACGCGGCTGGCGTCGCCGAGGCTTCCTACCAGCAGTCGCTGGTAGCACTCCTCGGCTGGAGTAAGCGCCTCCTCGTTGCCGAGCAACACGCGGAAGAAAGAGAGACGCGGCACGTGCCGCCCGAGGACGGCGAGGCAGACGGTCAAGGGCGTGGAGAGGAGCAGTCCCATCGGGCCCCACAGCCAGGTCCAGAAGATCGCCGCGACGATCAGCGCGAGCGAGGATACGCCCGTGCTCGATCGGTACAGGAGCGGTTCGACGAAATTCCCCGTCACCAATTCGAGCAGCAGGAAAAGGCCCAGGGTCAGCGCGAGGACCTGCCAGCCCGGTGACACCGCGATGGAAAGCAGGATCGGACACAACGCGGCGAGCCAGGCTCCGATGTACGGAATGAAGCGCAGGACAGCAGTCAGCGCCCCCCACAAAAAAGCGTTGGGGAGGCCAATGAAATAGAGTCCGACGGCGAAGGTCGTGCCGAAGGCGACGTTGACCATCAATTGGGTTGTGAGGTAGCGAGCCACCCGGCCCGCGGCGTCCTCCATGGCGCGGCTCGTCGAGCTGATGCGGCCCTGGCCGACGATCTTGATCATTCGTCCGCGGATGTCCTCGCGCTGCAGCAGCATGAAGATGACCAGGACGCTGACAATGCCGCAGGTCGCGAGAACACCGGCGAACGAAATGACCCAGGTCAGCGGTTTCACCGTCGGCGTTTCCACCGTGGGTTGTCCGGCGGAAGGAACCGCTTGCGTCGACGTCGACGACACTGCGCCGAAGCTGGGAATCTCCGACTCGATCTCCGAGACCATTTTCGAGAACCGTTTGATCGGCCCCTCTTTCGAGAGTTCGAGCGCGTGAATCTTTCGATCGATATTGGCGCGGTAACCCGGTAGCCGATTCGCCAAATCCAACGCTTGTCGCGTCAGTACCCACGTGATCGTGCCCATCAGGCAGAAGACCAGCGCAGCGACGATCGTGACGGCCGCCACGCGCCCGATGATCCGCTCGATTCGGGAAACGAGGGGAGCCAGCATGAAGGTCAACAGCGCCGCCAGAGCCAGTGGCATCAGGATCTCCCGGCCAAAATAGAGTGCGACCACGACAGACACGGAGAGAATAACGGCGTAGATGCCGACCAATGCCTCGGTGGCGGTGTGTTTCTTCACACCGTAAAGTCGAGAAGCTCTCATGGGTTGGAAATAGATCGTGCGGTCAATGGCGGGCCGGATCGGACGAATCGGACTTTCTTTAAAGCCATATATCAGGCTCGCTCAGGGCGCTGCGCAGTTCCAGAACGCTTTCCAACAAAAAAACACGGAAGCGGGGCCGCTCCTAAAACGGTAGCGGTCGTCCGGACGGCCTGAAGGCCGGACTCCGAACTCGAATCCCTGCTTGAGTTGACGTCAGCGATCACCCCGGTCTTCCGCAGCGGTGTCAAGTCGCTTCTGTGTAAGGACTTTCGTATTCATTCGGTCCGCTTCGAGCTTGGATTCCGGGCTTTAGGCCGTCCGAAAAGATACCCCACGACGCCTCGCAGCGAAACGCTGAAGTGCGAGCGGCGATCCACCGCGATTGCGCCGACGCGAACGTGAGTGCAGACGGCGTCCCTCGAGGGTCACTTCCCTGTCGATTTCATAGCGATATCCGCCGGCCGCTTTTTGCGTGCGAAAACGGATGCCATCGGCGGCGCGATCGATTTCCCATACACACGGATTCGAGATTTCGAGCTCTTCCTGGGCGTTGTGGTTCAGTTCGCCGATCCCTAACGCGCCCCCCGGTCGCCCTGCCACGTTAGTGGGTTACCGTCGCGAGTGCGGTGTCGAAAGGATTCCGGCAGGCCTTGACCGTTAAAGGGGGTCGGATCGGATCTGGGTCATTCCGGGCCGGTGAGCGGCAGGCTTCCCTCGCGGTCCGAGACCTACCAAGTGTATTCACTCCAACAGCACCGCGGTCCCAGCAGGCTGCGATCGCGGACCGGATCGAGCGGATCGACCTGCAATTCGGCGTTGGAGACGCGCAGGATCGATTCGGTTACTTTAAACGGACAACGCGGATTGTCGTGGTCTGCCCCTCGACCGCCAGGCCGTAGCGATTGTTGGGGCGAGGCTGGATTTCGATCTCTTTCCCGGGAAGTTCGTAAGGAATCGCTTCCGAGCCTTCCCACACCTGGCCATTGTCCAGTTTGAACCGGTTGCCGCCCTCCCAGCTGACCACTTTTGCCTTCATGGAGGGAAGCGTGCGCCAATCGACGTCGCTAAACGGCAATCCGAAGCGTTGCAGGAGCGTTGGTTTCTGGTCCACGAGGGGCTGGCTGCCGGTCGTTGCCGACGCCGTCGCTGCGGCGATGCCGCGCGCTTGATCGACTTCGATTTGGAGCGTGGGGGTGGTCAGCCGTTGGTGACGAATCAAAGCGGCATCGATCACGCCGATCTCGTCCGGTGTCATTCGGTCGAGTCCTGCGCGCTTCCATTCGGCGTCGGTCAGGATGCTTTTGACGCCGGGAAACGGGGCTTGGGCTTGGACCGGGCGTTGGAGGCTGCAACTGCAAAGGAAGGCAACGATAACGAAGGGGAGTAGTCTCATGGCGGGAAGGTTGTCAGATCTGGAGGATGCCGTCGCTCGAATTTTGCGCGGACGCCGGTCGAGCGAGATCCGTTCGCTCAAACCGGCAAACGTCCGAATGGGGCAAAGGACAATGGGCGGTCCGGAGCGATTGCTCCCCAGGTAACCCGAGAGCATGCGTGACGCCAGCGCCTCGCGAGACATGGAATGCGGTGCGGACTAGCCAAGCGTGGGCGGCCGATCTTTGCTTCTGACCGGAGCGCGATTCCCGTGGAGGGCCTGGTAAAACGAGTCGCCCGGGCGGATCGAGCCGCGCGTGACGATCTCGCCCGTGAACGACGATTTGTAGATCGCCGTGAGCAGCTCCAAGGTCTTGCGCGCTTCCTCCCCGGAGGTCAGCGGCTGCCTGCCGGCGTCGCGATCGGCGACGAGGGCATTGAGCTGCGCACCGTGCGTCGAGCCGACGTCGGGCGGAAAGCTGTGCCAGGCCTGCATAAGGCCGTCGTCCTGCGTGGGCGGGACGGGCGTCATCTTCCAGTTGTCGCGCGTGTAACCGTAGAGATGGGTCAGCTCCACGGTGGCGCGTTGGTAGTCGAGACGCAGATACGTTTCCTGGCGAGGGCTGAGTGCGCTGTTTACGATCGAACCCAGTGCGCCATTGGCGAAGGTGACCAGCGCCATCGAGACGTCCTCGACCTCGATCGCGCGGTCGAGCGTGGCGGCGACGGCGCGGACTTCGCGCCAATCTCCCATCAAGTGGAGAAAATGATCCATTGCGTGGATGCCCAGCCCCATCGTCGGTCCGCCCAGTTCGGTTTCCCAACGACCGCGCCAGGGCACCGCATAGTAGGCGGGATCCCGATACCAGAGCGTATTGCACACGCCCACGAGGGGACGTCCCAGCTGGCCCCGGTCGGCCAGCCGCCGGACGTGGCCGGTGGACGAGCCGAAGCGCATCTGAAAGATACATGCCGTGTAGCAGCCGGTGCGTTTTTCCGCCGCCTGGATCACGTCGAGTTCGGCCAGCGATCCGCAGAGGGGTTTTTCGCAAAGCACCCAGGCACCCGTTTCCATTGCGGCCACGCTCATCGGCATGTGTTGGGCCGGTGGCGTCGCGACCAGGACGAAATCCGGGCGAACTTCGCCGAGCATCGTGGCGTAATCGGTATACGCTCGGGCGAGACCGTGGCGCTTGGCGAAGTCCCCCACGCGAGTCGCGTCGAGATCGACGGCCGCTTCGAGCGTCACGCGACCTTGGGTGGCTTCGACGGCGCGGACGTGCGCGTCACCGATCGATCCGGTACCGACGAGTGCGGCGCGGTAGATTTTGGTCATAGGGTGCGCGTCCACCGTACGAACTTCGGAGTAAGAATCATTCTGAAAATAAATGAAAATTACATTCGATAAATGAAATTAGATTGCATGAGTTTCGGTGCGAATGGAACTTTCGGAAGCCGGGTTGAGCCGCAATCACCGGCGGGAGGTCATGGACACAGATCGCCGGCTCAGTTTCTGCGCGGTTTAAGGGTACCGCAGCGGTTTGGGTTGCGCAACCGAGATAGAGCCTAACCCCAAACCGGTCTCACTCAAAGCACGGGCGAAGAACGCGAAGGTTCGATCCGAGGGCAGATTTGGGATCGGAACCGACCCTTTTTGGCGTTGGCTTTCTCGGGGCCTCGGTGGGTGACCCGTTCGTCGTGAGGCCCGTGCGCCGAACCAGCGCGATCATGGCGAGTCGCTCTTGGGAAGATTTAACTCACTCCGGCCAGCTTCAAAATCTTGTTCCCGGTCAGACGCTGCTCGGGCGAAAGCGAGTGCGGTGTCCGGTTTCCGAAGATTGCCGCCATTTGAGCGAATTTGGCCTGGGTGGCTTTGACGAATTCGTCGACGGGGCGGGTTTCGCCGCACACCGTCATGATTTCCGGCAGCCACCGGTGGCCGTAACGCACATGATTCTGCTCGTCGTTGCGGTCGAAGGCCAGGAGGGTATCCGCCTCGAAATCGTTGAGTTCGCGCACGCGGTCCATGACAGTCGCTTTCGTGGGAAAACTTCCCGCCTCGAACTCCATCGTCATCATCGCGTATCGCTCGTGCGCGGGCATTTGCACGAGGATGTTGTAGAGGTCGAGGGAATGCTCGACAGTCATCAAATCGACGCCGAGTTTGGGCAATTGACGGTAGCCGAACTGACTGTGACGCGATTCGTCCCACAGGTGTCGCGCCATGTCGTGGTGCAGATCGAACGGAGCGTCGGGCACATCGTAGAAAACGGTCGCTAAATAATCGACGGCGTCCATTTCCATCATCAGCCAGACATAGACCATCAAACGGATGACGCGGGCGTCGGTCTTGGGATCGACCAACCACGAGCGGACGATCGGCGTCTCGGTCGGGTCATTGCCGAACACGCTCGAACAGACCGGATATTTTCCGCGATTGCAGGTCGCTGGATGCGTGTAGCGTCGAAGGGTGGATTTCCAGGTAAAATCCGTCGGAAGGGGGATGCTAACCGTTTCGCCGAGAAGTCCGCCTTGCGACGCCAAAGCGATCTTCAAGTGTTCGACCCAAGCTGCCGCGTCGGCAGACGTGTCGAAGGCACGGATTTCCGCGGCATGACGTTCTTCGTCGCCGATAAACTCTTCCACCAGACGGCGAGACGGCCAGTCCGCGAGCGCGTGAGTAGTCTGCAGATAATGTCGGTAAGCGGATAGCAGGGCCGGCTTCAGGACCCGGTAAAAGCCGGCGAGCGCCACCGCGGCGTCCTCGGGCATGACCGCTTCGTCGAATAACTGGCGGAGGTTTTCGCGAACCGTTTCGCTGCTACCGAATCCGCTCATCTCGCGCCCGCGTTCGCGAAGGAAACGCGCGTGCCCGGCCGATTCCCAGACGTGCTGACACAAGAGGTACTTCAAATCCGGATCGCCGACGCGATAGATCAGAGTCGTGGCCGTGCGCACAAACTCGCGCTCGACTTCGAACAGCAGGCGCTGAAGCCGCGCCATGTCTTGGACAGCGGCCATTCGACCGGAGGTTGAAGCGATCGGAGGCGAGGAGGGAGAAGAGGCGGTGGCAACCATGGAGAGGAGGAGGAGGTCGGAAGGAAGAGGGCGGGGATCGGAGGTCGGAGGTTCGAAGTTGGGAATTTAAAGGGTAGAACGCTTCCGTAAAGAGGCAGGACCTTATCCCGATACGCTTTGAGAACGAACGGAAGCTGCATCTCGATCCATTTTTAACGGAAGTTCGCAGAGGAAGCGGAGAAAAACGCATTGAGCTCGACCAACGCTCGTTCCGATCTCCGCTGCCTTTGCGAACTCCTGTTAAATCGGTTGGTAGTTTTTTTCCTCGGCCAGGCGTTCGGCTGAGATCCGATCGTCGACTCCTGAGCGCTGACTTCTCCCGCCCAGCGCGCAGCCTGCCACTAGCAAATCCGGCCGCGTTTGCCGGCGGTGGTGTGGCCGGGAGGATCTATGCCCACCCAGCGTTCGTCGATCGGCTCGCTGGCGCGCTGATAGCGTGCGTCGCTCGAGATACGCAGGCGGTTGCCGCTGCGATTGTCCAACGAGGCGTGAACGAGAAACATTCCGAAGGTGATGAAATCGCCCGCCCGGAAATCTGTCGTCAACCAGCGTCCACCGAATTTGTCGCGGAGAACGGGAGGATTGTGCGAGAGGGTGCCGGTGAAGGACCAGCCGCCTTCTTTAGCTTTCGCCGCCTCCTTGGGCTTGTTTTCGCAGAAGGCATCGACGTCGCGGTAAATGTAGTTTTCCAAAAGATCCATGCGTTTGTGCGAGCCTTCCAGCACCATCAGACCGCCCAGTTCGTAGGAGATATCGCCATACGGGACCCAGCAGGTCATGTGTCCGTGCGTCCCGCGACCCATGTACGGGAGATCGCAATGCGGATTCGTTCCCTTGCCGGGGCCGATCGCGCGCAGCCAGGTGAAGTCGTAATGCCGAATCGGCTCACCGTAGAACTTGGTGTAAAAATCGACGAGACGGCCGGAATAAAGAAGCGTTTGGACGGCTTCGTTATTTTTGGTGAGCTCCGGTTTGAAAACGTAACCGGAACCGGGTTTGCAGATTCCGTCGATGTGCGGATAGGCCGGATCGAGGACGCCCGCGTCCGCCAAGCGGGAGGTCAGGCTCGCCCGAGCCTCGAGGACCTCGTCTCGATCGAGGTACCCGCGCATGTAAAGATAACCGTCTTGAGCAAAACGGCGGCGGAGCTCTTCCACGTCGTCGGCCACATCCATCGACTCGCGCAGCAGTCCGACTTTGTCGTCGGACATTTCCAGCTCGTGACCGAAGGAGTGCAACTGGGGAAGATCGAGCGTGGGGGTCATGGAGAGAGAATACACCCTTCCCTGGGTGCATAAAATGGTTGAAATGGGAGAAGGCATGTAAATTTTGGCAGGATGTCGCCGAGGCCGGTTTTTCGTTCCCAAGCCCTGCTCGAAAGCCCTCTTCGCACTGGCGCGGGCGACATCGAGCTCGCCGGAATTCTCCATAATGTAACGGGTATCGATCCGTCCCGCATGCGGATTTTGAGACGATTTGCGTTTATCCTGATGGTCGCGGGGCGCGGCTATTATCAAGACGCTCGCGGGACCCAGGCCGACCTGGTGCCGGGGGACGTCGTGGTGGTTTTCCCCGAACTCGCTCATGCCTATGGGCCGATGGTCGGGGAGAGCTGGACGCAACTCTACTTTGTCGTCGCCGGGCCGCAGTTCGATCTTTGGAGAACCCAGGGAATGCTCTCGGCGGATCGCCCGGTGCTGCACCTGGGATCGGCGGACTATTGGAAGCTACGTTTGATGGATGTCGTTAAAGCCGAACCTTTGCCGAGCGGAGGAGGAGCCTTGCGGGCGATGGGTCGTTTCCTCCAGGTTCTGACCGAAATGCTCGCGGCAGACGTCGAGAACGTCGCCCATGCCGGACGAGAGACGTGGCTGGAGAAGAGCCTGCACCTGCTCGGAGATCGCAGTGCGGGAGGCTGGCCAGCGCCGCAAGAGGTCGCCCGCCAAGCCGGGTTGAACTACGAGAATTTCCGCAAACGCTTCGCGCAATTGACCGGCGAGTCGCCCGGTCGCTACCAGAAACGTCGCCGCCTCGAGTGGGCCTGCGCGGCGATCTACCACGGCGAACAATCCCTCAAGCAGATCGCGGACGAACTCGGTTTTTGCGACGTCTTTCACTTTTCCAAAGCATTTAAACAAGAGACGGGGCTGACGCCCTCCGAGTATCGCCGCAGGGTGAAGGGTGCGTGAAGGGGGAGGGTGTTGGGTATGACAAAGGTTTCCTCGCGCACGTGTGCCGGCGGGCGTCTGGCAATGGTAAAAGCTAGGGATATCCAACAAACACCTTGGAATTCCCAAAGGATGTATTGGTTTTCGCCGAACCTTCGGCGCATCGTCGTCATTCCGGCGAAAAAGAGGGCTGACGTGGACACCTTTTTCTTGTTTTGCTGGGGAATGTCCCGTCTCGCTTCCCGTCATGCCGTCGTCACCGGAGCCGGTTCCGGAATCGGTCGAGCTATCGCCGAACGCTTCGCCGCCGAGGGTGCCAGCGTGAGTTTGTTCGAGTTCAATCGCGACTCCGGCGAAAGCGTCGCTGCGGGGATTCGCGAACGCGGGGGGCAGGCGACTGCGGTCGGCTGTGACGTATCCGACACGGAATCCGTGCGCGCCGCGTTCGAGGGAATTCCTCGGGTGGATATTTTGGTGAACAATGCCGGGATTGCCCATGTGGGCACCGTGCTCACCACCACCCCCGCGGATCTCGACCGGCTCTATGCCGTCAACATCAGAGGCGTCTATCATTGCCTCCATTTCGGAATTCCCAAGCTGCTCGCGCAAAAGGGCGGGGTGGTGCTCAACCTCGCGTCCATCGCTTCGAAGATCGCCCTGCCGGATCGCTTTGCCTACAGCATGACCAAGGGCGCGGTCTTGACAATGACCCTGTCGGTCGCGCGCGATTTCGTCAGCCAGGGGATCCGCTGCAATTGCATTTGCCCGGCTCGGGTCCACACGCCGTTTGTGGATGGATTCATTGCCAAAAACTATCCGGGGAAGGAATCGGAGATATTTGCGAAACTCTCCGCCGCGCAACCGATCGGTCGCATGGCGCAGCCGTCCGAGGTGGCCGCGTTAGCCGCATTTCTGTGTTCGGACGAGGCGGCGTTCATCACGGGTTCCGCTTACGATCTCGACGGCGGTTCGACGTTATTGCGCTGAGGCTATGTGCGTCCCGATTCGAGCATTTTGGCGCGGACTCGCCTGGTTAGCGATTATGCCGTTCGTTTCGTCGATGCCGGCCGCGGTCATTTCACAACTCGCCGATCGCGCATCCCCGGTTGACGGGGGCGAAGGCAAGCCTCTGGACGAACCGTTTGGCCTCGGGTTCGATTCTAAAGGGAGGCTCCTCGTCGTCGAATTGACCCAAGGCCGCCTGCTCACGCTTCACTCCGACGGGTCTCTCTCGGTCGTTCGGCTCGATTTCAAAGGCCGCGAGCCGTTCAATGGGCCTCACAATCTTGCGGTGCTGCCGGACGGCGACGTGCTCGTCGCGGACACGTGGACCGGTCGGGTGCGCAAGGTCGAGCCAGCCTCGGGAATCGTTTCGGACGTTCCCGGTTTCGGCGTTCCCGCCGAGCGGGCGAGGGCTGCCGGACCGTACAGCATCACCCTCGATAGTGGCGGATCTCGCCTCTATGTCGCCGACCTGCGCCGCATTCACGCGATCGATCTTCGGACCGGAACCAGTCGTGCGGTCGCGGGGAACGGGCAAAAGGGCATCCCGGCAGACGGCGCGGTCGCGGCGGAGGCTCCTTTGGTCGAGCCACGGGCAGTGGCACCGGACAGCCGGGGCAATGTTTATATTCTCGAACGGGGAGGCCACGCGCTTCGGGTGGTCGATGGACAGGGGCGCATTCGTACGGTTGTGAATGTGTCGGGGAAGAAAGGGCCTCCGGTGGAAGCACGCGACGCTCGCGAAGCGTTCTTGAACGGGCCGAAACACCTGTGCGTGGACGCGGACGACAACGTCTTGATTGCCGATGCGGAAAACAACGTGGTTTCCAAGTATTCTCCCCACGACGGCAGTCTCGTGCGAGTCGCCGGTACGGGAAAAGCGGGCACGGCGGGTGTCGGCGGTCCACCGGAGGCGTGTGAACTCACCCGGCCCCATGGCGTTCTGGTCGGACCCGATGGCGCGATCTACATCGCGGATACGTACAATCACCGCGTGCTGAAGATAGCGCGGTAGAACGACGCGTCGAGGGCGGCTCGAACGGTCGGTCCACGCCGAATTTATCGAAGTTTTTTTTCGGCGATTATTTCGATGGAGGGCCAAGCTTCGCCGTGGCCGGGATTGGGCGGTCAAGCGCTGCCAATAGTGAGCTGCCACAGTGCACAGCGAGCGCGGTGTCGGTTCTCGGCAAATCCCGGCCGCGAGAGAGACCGGTTCGCAACCGCTCCAGGGCCGGCCCTCGCAGCGGCACCTCGTCACCGCCGCAGCCTGGGCTCGGATCGAAAAGGTACGCTTGTTTGAGCACACTCCGGTGGACCGCCCCGGAACGACAAAGATCGACTCCCCCTCGCTGCAAAACGTTTGGAGTCCGGCCTTCAGGCCGTCCGAAATCCGATTGCGATCTCCCCGGACGGCCTAAAGGCCGGACTCCAAACACTACCGTCCGAACGTCCGCCGGGTTGCGAGACAGTCTCGTGACCGTGGCACTCCAGGCAGATCTACCGTCCCGACCTCAGTCAGTTCTTCGGCTGGATCGACTCGAGGTCTTGCTTGAGCTCCGCCTGTACGCGGGAGAGTCGTTCGCTGACCTCCTGCGCTGCCGCCTGTCGGGCGCGCTGGAGACTCAGTCTTTCCTCGGTCTGCCGCTTGATCGCCTGCATACGTTCCAGTGCGGTGCGGTTTTGTTCTGCGTAAAGCTGCAGACTGCCCGCGAGAGATTCGCAGCGTCCGACCAGGCTCTCGAAACGGTCCAAACCCGCGCGGACTTCCTGCATGAGCTTCGTCTTTGCGCGGAGTTCGTCCTCGATCCGTGCGGCCTGGCTGGCTTTCAATTTTTCTTTCTGCACGATGCGACGGCACTCGCCGACGGCATCGGAGGCTTCGCTCATCGCGGCTTTGGCGTCCGAAAGAATGCGCGCGGCCTCCAAGCTAAGCTCCGTGCGTTTTTTGCTCAGCCCGGCAATGCGCGAACCGTGTTCCAGTAATTCATGCTCGGTCGTGACCGTGTCCTTGAGCAGGGCATCCGTCTGGCGAATGAGATCTTCACGCATATCGGACGATTGCCCGATGGAGGTTTTGACGCGTTCCAGGGCGCCGTCGAAAAACTGCATCGCGACCACCGTCGCCTTGAGCGCCTCGCGCTGGTCCCGCTGCGTCTGTTGGTAGGAATTCACGCCTGTGCCCATCGCCAAAAGGGCGCTGACCGACGAACTCATGACGATGATGGCTTTGCGCGTCATCATTTGCCTCCCAACTCCGTTTCGATACTGCGCGTTTCCCGCTCCAGCGCTTGGAGCGACTGGCGGCTCAGCGCGACGATCTTTTTGGTCTCTGCGTCGAGTTTCGAGATTCCTTCGCGATCGGTCGTATCCGCGCGAGCCATCGCTCGAAGCTGCGCCATCAGCGGCATGAGTTCCCGCCTGACCTTACGCGCATAGGTACGCACCGTTTTTCCCTGGTCGAAGCGACTGGAGAGATCGGCCGTGCGCGCGTTCAAGTCGACCAGCTTGTCCGAGAGCGAAATCAGGTCCGCTTGCACACCCGCTTCGATCATGACCACTTGAGTGGCGAACGAAAACGACTTTGCGATCGTCGCGAGAATTCGGTCCTGATTCGGCGGTTCGACCGACTCGAAAAGATCGCCGCCGATATAGGCCCCGACTTCCTCGAAAATCTTCTCGGAAGGTTTTCCGGACGGAAGTCGCTCGATCGTGGTGAGGAGCGTGTCGTAGCGCAGAATGATCAGATCGATCGCTGCGATCGCTTCCTGGATTTGATCGGCCAACGAAGGCCCCGGCGGCGGCTGTGCCGAGATGGTCGCGACGGGCTCCGCTTTCGGTGTCGGTGCCGGAGGTGTCGAGCACGCAGTCAATGCGTAGGCCACGATCAAGGTAGCGACGGAGAAAAAACACCTATGGTACACGAGAAAAACGCGTGGTCATGGGCAATGACGGAGCGCGGCAAATAGTACAGCCAAACGCAAAGGTTTTGTCCAGCAAGATGAGGGCGATCCCCTAGGCACCAGCGGGAAAATATGAGTTTTCTCGCTCGCTTTGCACAGGCAAGATTTTTGCAAATTAAGGACCACGTTTCGCAATTTGCTCTTTTTCCGGCATTACTGCGTTCATAAAGACCGGGAATCTTAATTCGCGGGATCCGCGCCCTTAGGCGGCCGAACTAGGAAAAAAGCTCGTGCTTGACGATTCCGTGTACGTCCGTGAGCCGAAAATTTCGTCCTTGGTACTTGTAGGTGAGGCGAGTGTGGTCGACTCCGAATTGGTGGAGCATGGTCGCGTGAAGGTCGTGGACGCTCACCGGATTCTCCACCGCCGCGTATCCGAGCTCGTCCGTCGCTCCGTAGGTAATGCCTCCCTTGATACCGCCGCCGGCCAACATGACCGAGAAGCCCTTGATGTGATGGTCCCGCCCTTTGCCCTGAGCCATCGGGGTACGACCGAACTCTCCACCCCAGACGATGAGGGTCTCGTCGAACATTCCCCTCTCTTTCAAATCGCGAATGAGGGCCGCGGTCGGACGATCCACCTCTTCCGCTTTGAACTTTACATGCGAGACGTCGTCATGGTGATCCCAATCGCGGTGATAGAGTTGAATGAAGCGAACGCCGCGTTCGGCCAGACGTCGCGCGAGCAGACAGTTCGACGCGAAGCTTCCGTCGCCCGGCTTCGCGCCATAATTTTCGAGCACGCGCGTGGGTTCCTGGGATACGTCCATCAGGCCCGGCACACTGGCCTGCATCCGAAACGCCATTTCGTACTGGCTGATTCGCGTGAGAATCTCCGGGTCCTGAACCGCGTCGTGTTCGGCGCGATTGAGTCGATTCACGACATCGACGATCTCTTCCTGATCGCTGCGGGCGACGCCGTTGGGGCTCTTGATGTAAAGCACGGGATCGCCTTTGGACTGGAACTTAACGCCCTGAAAACGACTCGGGAGAAAGCCGCTGTGCCACTGCCGCGAGGCCACGGGTTGCATCTGTCCGCCTTTGCCCGCGGACATCAGCACGACGAAGCCGGGGAACTCCTCGGTTTCCGAACCGAGTCCGTACGTGAGCCAGGAACCCATGCTGGGGCGACCCGCAATGATCGACCCCGTGTTCATGAACGTGTGGGCCGGATCGTGATTGATCTGCTCCGTGAACATGGAGCGGACAATGCATACGTCGTCGGCGACACTGCCGATCTCGGGGAAGAGCGAACAGATTTCCTGTCCCGATTTCCCGTAGCGTTCGAAACCGAATTGAGGCCCGTAACACTTCAGTTCTTTGCCCTGCAGCTGCGCGATCTGCTGACCTTGCGTAAACGACTCGGGCATGCCTTTGCCGTGCATCGCGGCCAACGTGGGCTTGTAGTCGAACGTCTCGAGGTGGGAAGGACCACCGGCCTGATAGAGGTAGATGACACGTTTGATTTTCGCGGGATGGTGAAGGGGGCCGATCGCGCCGGGCCAACGGTCCGGAGAGGGCGCGGTCGCGAAGAGCCGCGGATCGAGCAGCGATCCGAGGGCGAGCGAGCCAATGCCCGTCGCGGACCGACCGAGGAAAGCTCGGCGCGTGAGCGCCTGGGCATGCAGTTCGAAAGGATTCATGGGGAAAGGCGCAACGTTGGAAAGGGCGCGGTCAATTGCGCGTGATAGTCTCGTGAAGATTGAGCAAGGTACGGCCCACCGAAGTCCACGCCGCGAGGTCGGCGTGGGGCAGGCCTTGAGCGAGCGGGGCGTCGCCGGTGGAGATCAATTCTTTCGCCGCCCTCTCGTCGCCGCGATAACGGGCGCGCTGCTTTTCGAGCAGCCCGGTCAACAGGCGTCGCTCTTGGTCCGTCGGCGGCCGCGCGAGCGTGCGCGCGAAAGCCCAGGAAATTTTGGCGTCGGTGTCGGCTCCCCCGTCGCGCATGATTTTTTCGGCGAAAACCCGCGCCGCTTCCACGTACGTCGGATCGTTCAGAAGGACGAGCGCCTGAAGGGGGGTGTTCGAGCCGGCACGGTTGGCGGTGCATTCGTCCCGTGCCGGCGCATCGAACGCCATCAGGCTCGGATGAAGAAACGTGCGTTGCCAATGCGTGTAGACACCGCGCCGATAGAGGCCCTCGCCCCGATCCTGCACGTATTCCCGGGACGGAAAATTCAGAGCGGCATAGTAACCGGTCGGCTGATACGGCTTGGCGCTCGGCCCTCCGATCGTCGGTACGAGCAGCCCGCTGATCGCGAGGGCGTTGTCCCGCACCAGTTCGGCCTCGAAGCGAAAACGGCTTTGGCGCGCGAGCAAACGGTTCAGGGGATCGCGTTCCTCGAGCAGGGCGGAGCTTCGCGACGATTGCCGATAGGCGTTCGACGTCACCATCAGTTTCACGAGGTGCTTGACGTCCCAGCCGCTTTCGCGGAACTCGACCGCAAGCCAGTCGAGCAACTCCGGGTGGGTGGGCCACTCGCCCT
>Ga0209181_10006142_pt1 | contig 16973 bp, 15 predicted proteins | sample MAT05_FD_187208 | JGI IMG/M metagenome (GOLD analysis project Ga0209181, IMG submission 187208) | Freshwater microbial communities from Lake Fryxell liftoff mats and glacier meltwater in Antarctica - MAT-05 (SPAdes) (version 2) | ecosystem: Environmental > Aquatic > Freshwater > Ice > Liftoff...
AAAAGACATCGAAACACCGTTCAGGTTAGCCCCGGTTAAATTAGCTCCATACATGCCGCTGAAATTGAGATTAGCTCCCGTCAGATCGGCATTCTCAAAAGACACATCAGTTAACGACGAAAAACTTAGATTTGCGTCGCGGAGAATACTGTTGCTGAAATTAGCCCCCGACAAATTGGAGAAGCTAAAATCAGCTCCCGTTAGATCAAGCCCACTGAAATCATAATTGGCCAAATCGGAGCCACGCATCTTGATAGGCCTTATAGGACCATCGGTTTGCTGCTGTTTCAGGGTTCGTTCGAGTTGTTCGCGAGTCATTTTCGTTTATTTACACTTCTCTAACATGGGCTCAATCTGTTTCTGACCCCAGTTGGGGTGCATGTCGCTGGCTGGTTTAAAGGTAGCGAATTTCTCCTTTGCCGTTTTCAGCAACGGACACGCATTGGTCGCACCACCACCAAATTGCTCAGGAGTGTACATCAACGATGACCCTTTTAGCACATAAGGTCGGGGGTTTTCGGGGTTGAGTTTCATGGCTTTTTCAATACCCGCTTCAAACAAGGGACCGTATTGTTGCCAGCGCGACATGGGGTCAACTACCATCCGGGCTTGCGCTATGTAGGCTTTCAGAGTGGCGAGTTCGTCGTTGTTGGTTACGGCTTCGGCGGCCTTCAGGTTTGCATCGGCTTTATCTAAATAGGCATCTTTTTCTGTGGCATCTTTACCCATAAAACCCAGGTAAACGTACGCTAAACCCGAATAATAATGGGGAAGCCATTCCTTTGTTTCGACACTGGCAATGCGCTCAAACTGGTTGGCCGACGCTAAAATATCGGCTGGTGAGGTAGTCATCGATTGCGTTTTAGTTGTGCCAATGGCCGCTGCCATAGCTTGTTTATACTGTTCTGATTGAGCCAGTACGGGGATGGTTGCGCCCAGCAAGGCTGCAATGAGGGAGATAACGAGGGTTTTCATTGATGTAATGGGAAATAGTTAATTGAAAATGGAAAATGAATGCGTCCTGCGTACCTGGCCAAACATCAGTGCTACAGTTTATTCAAGTCGACTTTGGCCTTTTTGCCGAGCATAATCAGGCCGCCGACAAAGAAGCTCCGGTACGTGGTGGGCCCCACGGCATAGCGGGTTTTGCGCGGTCCGCCGTTGCGGTCAGCAGTGTAGCGATACGTGAACACGTTGCGGGTGTTCAACACATTATCTACTGATGCGTACAGCACCACAAAATTGCCTTTGAACCGCGTGATGTAATTGGCTGATAGGCTTACGTTATGAACCTGTGGCGTCCGGTCGGTAAGAAATTCACCTTCGGGTCGGTTTGGGTTGTAATAGGGCCGGCCGCTGGTATACGCGTAGGTCAGGCTTAGGTTGGTGCGAATTTTCTCGAAATAACGACGGGTAATCAGGCTTAGATTATGGTTGGAAACGAACGTCGGCGTGGCAAGCATCGTGTAGTTGCGGAACAATCGTTTCGTATCCACGTAACTGTACGTCACCCAATAATCGAAGCCTTTGATGCTCTTTTCATCACGCCAGAATACATCGAATCCCTGGGCATACCCTTTACCCGCGTTGTTGGTGACGCCAGTCGGAAAGCGATAGGGATTGTCCGGGCCGGTGTTCCGGTCGAAGCCCGAAACATCGCCCGGATTGGGTAATTCACGTACCAGTTGAGCGTAATTTTTATAGAATGTCTCGAACCGGAACGTCCGTTTGTTTTTGATAATCTGGTAGTTCAGAATCAGGTGATCGGCGCGTTCGTAATGGAGCGATTGATTAAGGAACAGGTAGTTATAGTCGGGAGTCTGATAAAACTGTCCTGCTCCCAGCGATACCTGGCTATACGACCCCGTTTTGTAGGCCATCGACAGGCGCGGAGCCACGTTGAATCGGTCGATAATGGATGTGTACTCACCCCGAACGCCAAGCTGAATCGCTAGTTTTCGGCTGGCGTAAAGCTGTAACTCGGCAAACGTAGCCGCATATTGGTCGGTCAGTGTGTACCTGTTACCAAACACGGTGTTACCCAGTTTTATAGAATGAAACTCCGTCCCGAACAGTAGTTGCGAATTGCCCGGCAAGGCCCGCGTCAGCACTGCCCGAACCTGCGTCCGTTGGTTCAATCGCGAGAAATCATACTGGCCCATCATCATATCATCGGTATCATGACTGTATGAAAAACCAGTATTCAAGCTCCATTTGCCCTCATCCCAAGAGTCTGTATACGTACTGTTAATGAATAGGTTACGGTTGTTTTGATTCAATAAGGTTCGCCCTAGTTCATTGGCCGGACTAGCCTGGCCGGGATCTCGAAAAATCATGGACAGGCGTGAATCGGAATACATGCCGTAGGCTTTAATCATCCCATTTTTGGTGGGCTGGTAGCGATACGTCAGGGAACCACCTCCATACGAGGGTGCTTTTTGCCACTCCACGTTTTGCTTCACCAGCGCGAAAAGCGGGCGCAGATCGCCGTAATAAGCCGTTGCTGAAACCGATGATTTTTCAGTGGCATTGTCATACGTCACGCCTGTGCTGGCCAGGTTCATACTCAGGCTTACACCGTCCTGGGAACCTTTATCGGTCGTATTTAACAACAATACGCTCGATAAGGCCTGCCCATACTGAGCGGAGTAGCCACCCGTGCTAAACGAGGTTCCTTTAAACTGAAACGGATTGAACCGGCCCCGCTGCTGTATGTCGGGCAGGGATGAGAAGAACGGATTTTGAACGATCAGTCCGTCGATAATGACTTTGGCTTCGAGATTGGAACCGCCCCGAACAAACAAGCCGGCCTGTTCGCCTACGCGCTGGGCACCGGGCATAAAATTGATCGCACTGGTGATGTCGGCAGCCGCCCCGGCAATGTTCACAATGTCCATGGCCTTGAGCATGGTCATTCTCTTACTGTCCGACGCTTCAAATGCTCCTGCCGTAATCACAACTGTATTCAGTTCGTTGGCCGATTCGGTCATGGTTACTTTCAGGTCCATTGGTGATCCAGTAAGGATTAGTTTCTGGGCATAATTATCAAAACCCACGTAGGTCACGACTAGGGTAGCCGTATCTCGACGGCCAGTCTGGAATCGAAACGCGCCCGAACTATCGGCATTAGCTCCGTCGTACGAACCTTTTATAAAGACGTTGGCACCCGGTAAGGCTCGCCCACGTCCGTCGAGAATGCGCCCCTGAAGCGTTGTTTGCGCCGATAATCTGTTTGTTAAGAGGAAAAAAATAAAAAAGCAGGATAGATTCTGCATGGCATTGTTGGTCGTTTGATTGACGATTCAAACGTACTGCCCCTATACCGAGTTATGATTCTAATTCGGACGAACGCCCGGATTCTTAGAATGAACTTTATCTTTTACTCGACGGATTATGATTGATTTCCCGGCTATTGCTCATCTGATTTTTCAAAAACTGACCCGCTGGTCGCATACTATTCTGGGTTTCCTTCCCGAGATGGCCATTGCCATACTAGTCATTCTGTTGGCCCGTTTCCTGTCGGGTATCCTCAGCCGGGCCGTTTCGGGCGGGCTGGGCAGGGTGAGTAACAATGCTTCCTTGGTTGGATTGTTGGGAACGGTTGTGCGGGTGGTGGTGATCGCCGTAGGATTGTTTGTCGCTCTGGGCGTGTTAGGTCTCGACAAAACCGTAACCTCGCTGCTGGCGGGTGCCGGTGTTATTGCCCTGGCGGTGGGTTTTGCTTTTCAGGACCTCACGGCCAACTTTATTTCGGGTACGATGATTGCCATCGCACGACCCCTCCAAACCGGCGACACCATCGAAACCAACGGTTTCACTGGGCGTGTGCTGGAAGTGAAGCTCCGGTCTATTGTGCTCGACAATGGTCAGGGACAAACCATCGAAATACCAAGCAAAGATGTGTTTCAGAAACCCATCACGAATTTCTCCCGCACGGGCGAACGACGGCTTGAACTGGCTTTTGGCGTATCGCATTTAGATGATCTGGAGCAGGTACAGCAAGTGGCTTCAGCGGCCATTCGAGCCTTGCCGTTTGTACATAACGGGTACCCCGTGCAGGTCTATTTTCGGGCATTCACCCTCGATAATGTGCAGGGAACAGTCTGGTTCTGGATCGACCAGCACATTATTGGTCAACCGCCCGCTCTCAGCGAAGCTATGAAGGCCTTAAAGACTGCTTTCAACCGGGAAGGGATTCTGATGATGTTCCGGCCTGATACGTTTGATCTGAAAAAGCGGGTTGAGGAGTTGTAAAGCTGCAATCTTGGTTGGAAATCCTTAGTTTTGGCAATCATAGTAATTATTCTGATGCTAAATTCCTTAGAAATACATAACTACCGCAACCTCCGTAACCTCACTATTGAAAAGTTAGGGCGGGTCAACTTGTTGTTGGGGAAAAACAACACGGGTAAAACGTCAGTATTGGAAGCGGTAGCTATACACATCAATCGGGGAGGTATTGATTTCCTTTTACAGCTATTAGAGGAGCGTGGAGAGAATTATTTTGGAAAAAATAACCAGCTAAGTAATGCTACAATGGGGGCCAGGGAAGCCGCAATTTTGAAAACGCTTTCGTCGCTCTTTTCTGATCGACAAGTTCAGTTTATCCCAGGTAAATGCATTATTGTCGGGGAGCAAAATGAAACGTTATTTGGAAAGGAAGTAAAATCAGAGAGTAGTACTGCAATACGATTTGTTCGTTACTTAGATAAATTTGAGCTTGAAGATAACTTTGTAGAAGAAGATGTCAATATCAAATTGCGGCCATCACGTCGGAGAAGAGTATTTGTGTCGCATGAAGAGGACGACCCTGAAGCTATTATTGGTTTTGAGGTAAGATCAGGGGCCTTCAGTTTAGTGCGATCTTTAAGTAGTATTAATCGCGCATCTCAAGGCGTAAGCTCTTTCCCGATGTCGCAACTTGACGAACACCCTATTCGTTTACAATTTGTAAAAACGAAGAATATTGAGAAGGACGTCAATGGTCTACTTTGGGATCGGATAGCTTTGACTGAAAGTGAAGATGAGGTTGTTAATGCTCTAAAAATAATTGAGCCTGATATTGACAGGATTACCTTCCGTAATGAACAAAAGCAAGAGCGCGTGGCTGTGGTCAAGCTAAAATCTTCCAATGATGTAATTCCGCTCCGGTCAATGGGCGATGGCATCAATCGCATTCTAACTATTATTCTGGCAATGGTTAACTGTGAGAACGGTTATCTACTAATTGATGAATTTGAAAACGGCTTACACTATTCTGTTCAGGAACAGCTTTGGGTGGTCATCTTTAATCTGGCTGAGCGGTTGAACATTCAGGTTTTTGCAACCACGCATAGTTATGATTGTGTTAAAGCATTTTCGGCTGTCTTGAATAACAGCGAAGACTCCAAAAAACTCGGTTACATGATACGGCTCGACAACTATGAAGGCAACATCGAAGCAACATTGTACGACGCTGAAGAAACCGAAACAACTATAAGTGTAGATGTCGATCCAAGAGGATGAAGCAGGAACCAGACCGGAGCAGTTGGCCTAAAAAGCTGTTAGTTGAGGGAAATGATGATTTGCATGTCGTTGCTCATATCAGAAACAACTACCAGCTAGACGATAACTTTGAAATAGTCGATTGCAAAAGCGTTGATAAGGTCAGTAAAAAATTGACTTCTCTTTTTAAATCAAGAAATACCGACGTGATTGGCATAATTGTCGACGCGGATGCTGACACTGTCAATGTGGAAGATGCTTTAAAAGCTCGTTGGGATAGTATATGTTACATTTTAAACAAGCATGGATACACTATTCCACATTACATCCATGTGAATGGAACAATCATCCCCGCCACAGATAGACAACCCAAAATTGGTATTTGGATAATGCCTGATAATGTCCAACAGCCGGGAATGCTGGAACACTTCGTTGCTACGCTTATTCCTGCCGACGATAGACTCAAGCCTGTTGCTGAAGAAGTCTTGGATAGGTTAGAGGCAGAAGCTATTAACGGATACAAACCAATTCATAGAAGTAAGGCTATCATCCATACGTGGCTGGCTTGGCAAGAAGACCCTGGCACACCAATGGGTTTGGCAATAACAAAAACATACCTCAATCATAACACAGAGCTTTGCGATCGCTTTGCAAAATGGTTGAGTGAATTATTTAGTTGAGGTATCCCCGGATGCTGCGGACAAAGGCCGGGGATACCCAAAGCTAAGGTCTACAGCAACGTTTCCAGGTGGTGCTCCATGTGGCCTACATAATCTTCAATTAGCCAAGACAATGAGCGTGGTGGGCCATCGCTACCTTTCACCATCACTTTCCGGTGGCGAGCCGCTTCGGGCATTTCGCCGACTACATACACGATCTGCCGATTCAGCGACAGCCAAAGTGTCAGCAAATGGTCGACGGGGATTTGCTGGTAAGCATTGGCCATGACCAACTCATTTTGCCGATACGAAGCGAATGTGTAAGGCTCTGGCCCAAACTGAGCTTCTGTAAACCGTTTTAGGTTGTTCAGGGCAGAGTCGACCAAATGGCCGAGCAACTCCTTTTTCGACCATTTGCGGGGCAGCTTCGCCTGCCATTCGTCTTTTGAAAGGCCCGACAATCGCTCCGGTACATCCTGGAGGTGTTGGGTAAGCCGCGACATGGCGCGTTCGAGCGTCGAGTCGGCTGTTGTGTAATGTAAATCAGGCCACATGGTTTTGTTGTTAAATCATATCCAAATACCTCGGAAACATACTTCGCCAGACTGGCCAGTCGTGTTCGCCCCAAGGGACTACATCGAGCCAGTGTGGGATATTTTTACGGTTCAGAATTCCTGACATCTGGAAATTAGAACCCTTGCAGAAATCATGTTCTGACGTTCCCAATACGATATTCATCCGATAAAACTCATCGTTATGCGCGTTCGGAATATAATCGGGTGGGTTGTTCAGATAGACATTGTCGTCGTAGTAACCACTCATAAACGACCGAATATCGAAGGCGGCACCCATCGAAAATAAGTGACCTACCTGGTCGGGATGGCGAAAAGCGAAGTTTAGCGCCTGGAACCCACCGAAACTGCAGCCAGCCACGCCAATTTTTCCAGTGCTGGTTTCGCGCTGAATGTAGGGCACGAGTTCTTCGCACAAAAACTTATCATACAAAACGTGGTTCCAGATGCGCGAACCGGGATGCAGGTGTTTGCCATACCAACTATCCCGGTCGATACTGTCGATACAGTACAGTTTTACCCGGCCAGCATTGATGTGGCCGCTTACGGCATCGGTCAGTTTGAAGTCACGAGCCTCATAAAAACGGCCCATTGTTGTCGGAAACACCAGAATGGGGTAACCCCAGTTGCCATAGACCAGCATTTCGATGTTGCGGCCCAGGTGGTGCGAGTAATACGAACGATATTCTTCGTGCAAAGCAGTAATTAGTTGGTTGAACGATTGTAAATTAGTTAAAATCTGAAAAACCAAAGCCATTGCCCCCGAACTCACTGAAAAAAGTCCTTATTTTGTTATTTGTGATCATACTAATTGTGTCTTTATTCCTGCTTATGGCCGACCCCACCCCGGCATTGTCAAACCCCACCGTTGCGGTTGTTCGCGACGATTCGTTGTATTCGGTGCCGCTCAGTCGTAGTGTCCGGCTCGATATTATTTTGCCGCCCGGTTATCAACAAAGAACTACCCATTACCCGGTTTTATACCTGAACGATGGTCAGGATTTGCCCCGACTTCGTATGCAGGAAGTGCTCGATTCACTGTATGCAGAACAGGCTATCCACCCATTTGTGCTGGTTGCTGTTCATACCAATGCTGACCGGATTCAGGAATACGGCACTGCTGCCCAGGCCGACTACATGAAACGGGGTAGTAAGGCGAATCTTTACGCCGACTTTGTACTGACTGAATTGCTACCCTATATTCAGAAGCATTACCGCGTAGCTTCCGGGCCAGCCAACACCGTGTTTGCCGGTTTCTCATTGGGCGGCTTATCGGCTTTCGATATTGCGTTTCATCACCCCGAACGTTTTGGGAAAGCGGGCGTTTTCTCCGGCTCATTCTGGTGGCGTAGTAAGAAGTTTAACAACGCTTACGATGATGAAACCGACCGGATCATGCACAGCCTGGTTCGAAAAGGTACGTATCACGTTAATCAGAAATTCTGGTTCCAAACGGGCACGCTGGACGAGACAAGCGACCGCAACAATAACGGCGTGATCGACTCCATCGACGATACGCTGGATCTGATTAAAGAACTGGAAAAGAAAGGCTACTCCCGCGACAACAACGTGATCCGATACGTGGAAGTGAACGGGGGACATCATAACCAGGAAACCTGGAGTGTTGTGATGCCCGATTTTCTGACGTGGGCGTTTGGAAAATAAGAATCAGATGTTACTGGGCGTTGGCTTACAATGGAAACGGCAACAAAAACAGGTAGCTGCCAGGTAAGACCAAAAATGGGCACCACCGTTTAGGTTAAATATTGTCTCAGGAGCAGTAAATTAAACTATTTTTGTGCAGTAACCAGACGTAACCCAGCTGGTGCTACCCATTGTATGCTCTCTTTTATTGTGTTCGTCTGTTGCATCAATTCGGTTCCGGCTCCCTGCCTTCCCGACTCCATTCCCGCAAAAATCGGGAATCGTAAACTAGTTTGGTTTGATGAATTCGATGGTAGCACCCTTGGCAAACCCGGTATGGATCGTCCTGATGCCTCCCGGCCAGATACCGCCCGCTGGAAATACGATGTTGGTGGACGCGGCTTTGGCAACAATGAACTTCAGTTTTATACCGACAACCGCCCCGAAAATGCCCGCGTCGAAAACGGGGTACTCGTGATCGAAGCCCGCAAAGAGACAAAGGAAAATCGAGGTTATACCTCCGCCAAACTCCGCACCAAGGGCATTGTGGAGTGGAAACACGGACGGTTTGAAATTCGGGCAAAACTACCCACCGGACGCGGAACCTGGCCAGCTATCTGGATGCTGGCTGGCACAGAGCCAAGGGTTTGGCCCGACGATGGCGAAATCGACATCATGGAACACGTTGGTTTCGATCCTGGCGTCGTGCATGGCACGGTGCATACCCAGGCGTATAACCACGTGAAGAAAACGCAACAGGGTGGACAGATAACCGTTTCTGATGCGAGCACAGTTTTCCATACCTACGCCGTCGACTGGTCGATTAAGCAGATTGATTTTATGGTGGATGGTAAAGTCTATTTCACGTTCGACAAAGAGTCATACGGCAAACGGTACGAGCAATGGCCTTTCGATCAGTCGTTTTACCTCATTCTGAACCTCGCTGTTGGCGGCAACTGGGGCGGTCAAAAGGGTGTTGATGAAGCCATTTTCCCCCAACGTATGGAAGTCGATTGGGTACGGGTATATCAATAGATGAATCTTTCTATTATTAAGGCAAACGATCCCGCCCAGAATTCTGGGCAGGATCGTTTGATTTGTTGCTTTTCTGCCGAGTTCCAACAAAGTTGGTTGCGTACTGGGTAACTAAATTACTAGATAATCTTTGTTTTAGTCAATATAAACGTAAATTTGACTCAACTCACGTATGGGAATTACCTTATCATAAGCAGAAAGTATTGTTGCAGCAGCCAAAAGTAAAGTAACCAAACTCGATCTGAAAATGAATATAGCTGTGGTTGATGCAAGAGCCAATCTGGTGGCATTTACTCGTATGGATGACAACGACCACTCTGTTGCACAGTCTGGAACCCACGCACTCTAAATCAGTCCGTTTTCTCTTGAATCTTTCTAAACTCAAACTCCAATTCTTATGGCAAGTAATCGTGGTGTTGTGTATATCGGGCCGGGTAAAGTCGAAGTGCAGAGCATTGACTTCCCCGAACTGGTAAACCCCAAAGGTAAAAAGATCAACCACGGGGTAATTTTGAAAGTGATTTCAACCAACATTTGCGGTAGCGATCAGCACATGGTTCGTGGCCGCACAACCGCCGAATCAGGCTTGGTTTTGGGCCATGAAATTACCGGAGAAATAATTGAGATTGGGTCCGATGTGGAGTTTCTCAAAAATGGCGACCTGGTTTCGGTGCCGTTTAACGTTGCTTGTGGCCGGTGCCGCACCTGCAAAGAGCAACAAACAGGTATCTGCCTGAGTGTGAATGAGTCACGTGCAGGTGGTGCCTATGGCTACGTGGATATGGGTGGTTGGATTGGCGGACAGGCCGAGTACGTGATGGTGCCCTATGCCGATTTTAATCTTTTACGTTTTCCCGATAAAGAACAGGCAATGGATAAAATCCGTGACCTGACCATGCTTAGCGATATTTTCCCAACGGGTTTCCACGGGGCGGTCAAGGCAGGTGTTGGGCCGGGTACAACGGTATATATCGCGGGTGCTGGCCCGGTGGGAATGGCTGCTGCTGCCTCGTCTCAATTACTCGGTGCTGCCGTGGTAATTGTGGGCGACATGAACAAAGCTCGCTTGGCCCATGCCCGTTCTATTGGCTGTGAAACGGTCGATCTCAACGAGGATGCTTCCCTGGCCGATCAGATTGCTCAGATTCTGGGCGTTCCCGAAGTCGATTGTGCGGTTGACTGCGTCGGTTTTGAAGCCCGTGGCCACGGTGGCGAGGTGAAAAAAGAAGTACCCGCTGCGGTGCTGAACTCACTTATGGAGATTGCGCGGGCAGGAGGAGCTATCGGGATTCCCGGTCTATATGTGACAGCAGATCCTGGAGCAGAGGACAAATCTGCTAAAACGGGTAATCTGTCGATCCGGTTTGGACTGGGATGGGCCAAAAGCCATTCGTTTTTTACTGGGCAAACCCCTGTTATCAAATATAATCGACAGCTGATGATGTCGATTCTGTACGATAAAGTTCAGATAGCAAAAGCCGTAAACGTCGAAGTAATTACCCTCGACCGTGCGCCCGAAGGCTATGCTGAATTTGACAGTGGAGTAGCCAAGAAATTTGTGCTTGACCCGCACAATTTGATTTCGGCGTAGCATTAGAAAGACTTAGTAGCTAAACAGCCCCACCCAAGACTCTTGGATGGGGCTGTTTTTATGTCAAAACCTACAGCTTAGTTAATCGTCAACACCGCCATAAAGACTTCCTGCGGAATTTCGACGTTGCCGACTTGCCGCTACGTCAAGAGCATCATGGTTAGATCAATGACCGTATGCGTTGCACCCGTATCCAGAGCCAGCGTTAGATCAGAACGGTCAACCTGCGCATTAATTCGGATTAAACTGTCCTCGTTTTCGAGCGAAAACCGAAATGTACTCATAGCCAGAACCGACGGTTTTGGAGGGCCTCACCCGTAAAAATACAGGCGTAGCGTTCTACATTCTGCGTCAGTTCTTTTGCTTTATAAGCAATCTCGCGTTTGTCCTTGCTATGATAAAGCACAATTCCACTTTGGAGTTTACTCACAATCGAGCCAATCGTGTCAGCGTCTCCCAAAATCGGGTTCCCCACAAGCACCCACTCATCTGGGTAGGCACTTCGGATTTGCTCAACGGTTAATGCCTCGTTCATTGGCTTAGTTTGTATGATTCTCTTCTCTCTTAGCTGATCTTCAGAACGGCCATAAACGCTTCCTGCGGAATTTCGACGTTGCCGACCTGACGCATCCGTTTTTTACCCTTTTTCTGCTTGTCGAGGAGTTTTCGTTTACGCGAAATATCACCACCGTAACACTTGGCTAACACGTCTTTACGGAGCGCACTGAGGGTTTCGCGGGCAACAATTTTCTGGCCAATGGCCGCCTGAATCGCAATTTCGAACTGCTGACGGGGAATCAACTCACGGAGTTTTTCGCACAATTTTTTACCCCACTCATACGACTTCGAGCGGTGAACAATGGCTGAGAGGGCATCGACCTTGTCGCCGTTGAGCATCACGTCGATTTTCACCATGTCTGCTTCACGGTTGTCCATAAACTCATAGTCAAGGGAGGCATAACCCCGCGAGATGGTCTTGAGCTTGTCGAAAAAGTCGAATACAACCTCAGCAAGGGGCATCTCAAACTGAAGCTCAACGCGGTCGGCTGTGATATAAACCTGGTTTTTAAGGATGCTCCGCTTGTCCATGCAGAGGCCCATAATGCCGCCTACGTACTCGGCTTTTGAAATGATCTGCGCCCGGATGAACGGCTCCTCAATGTAGTCGATGAAGTTAGGCTCTGGCATTTCGGCAGGGGCCGACACCTGAAGATGTTCTCCTTTGCTGGTCATTACTTCGAACCGCACCGAAGGGACAGTAGTGATAACCGTCATGTTGAACTCACGTTCCAGGCGTTCCTGCACAATCTCCATGTGGAGCATGCCGAGGAAGCCGCACCGGAAACCAAAGCCCAAAGCGGCCGATGTTTCGGGTTCCCACACCAGGGCTGCATCGTTAAGTTGCAGCTTTTCCATGGCATCGCGGAGTTCTTCGAATTCGCTCGTTTCCACGGGATAAATACCCGCAAAAACCATTGGTTTTACCTCCGAAAAGCCCTGAATGGCTACTGTAGCCGGGTTATCAATGGTGGTGACGGTATCGCCAACTTTCACCTCTTTGGCCACTTTGATACCTGAAATCAGGTAGCCCACGTCCCCACACTCGACTACGTTTTTAGGTTCCTGCGTCAGGCGGAGGGTTCCAATTTCATCGGCGGTGTATTCTTTACCGGTGTTCATGAACTTCACCTTATCCCCCTTACGGATGCGGCCGTTCTTGACTCGAAAAATTACTTCGATACCCCGGTAGGAGTTGAAGTGAGAGTCGAAAATAAGGGCTTGTAACGAACCATTAGGATCACCTTTTGGCGGTGGGATTCGCTCCACAATAGCTGCCAGGATTTCGGGAACGCCAATGCCTTCTTTTCCTGAGGCCGGGATAATGTCGTCGCGTTCGCAACCCAACAGGTCCACCATTTCGTCCTTAATCTCTTCGGGCATGGCACCCGGAAGGTCGATTTTGTTGAGAACAGGAATAATGACGAGGTTGTTATTGAGGGCCAGATACAGGTTCGATATGGTCTGAGCTTCAGTGCCTTGCGAGGCATCGACGAGTAATAAGGCACCTTCGCAAGCTGCAATCGAACGCGAAACCTCGTAACTAAAGTCAACGTGGCCAGGTGTGTCGATCAGGTTCAGTGTGTACAGCTCCCCCTGGTAAATATAGTCCATCTGGATGGCGTGGCTCTTGATAGTAATACCGCGCTCGCGCTCCAGGTCCATATTGTCGAGCAATTGGGCCTGCATGTCGCGGGAGCCAACTGTTTTGGTAAACTCCAACAGGCGGTCAGCAAGGGTGCTTTTGCCGTGGTCAATGTGGGCGATAATGCAAAAATTACGAATGTGCTTCACGTTGGGAATTTAAAGTCACAAAAATACGCAAAAAGTGCGGATTTAGGGAGGTGGGAATATGGATGGCACAAATCCATCCTGCTAAATCAGTATTCCAATCCTTATTTTTGTAGTCTCATTTATACCTACATGTCTTATCACAAACGTTTTTGCTGGCTGTTCGTGCTGGCTTTTTCAGTACCCCTTGTCGGTATCGGCCAGTCGGTTCAGTCCCCGGCGACCTTAGTTTCTGCTAAACAACGCTTTGCCAGTTTGCAACAGGCTCTGTCGGCTGGTGGGCAATTGAGTGGTTCGCAAGGGCCCCGTAGCGTAAACTGGATCGACAATGGTCAGGCGTATTCCTACCTCGACGGGCAGACAACCATCAAAACGTACACGTTTAAAACCATGCAGGAGGCAGTTGTGTTCGACGGGAGCCAACTGACATTTCCGGGCAAAACGGAGAAATTCTCGTTTGAGTCGTTTCAATGGTCGAAGGATTCGAAGAACATCCTGTTTCAGAGCAATTTCCGGCCTGTATATCGGCGGTCGGGGATCTCGGATTATTACACGTATTCGGTGGCCGACAAGTCGCTGAAACTAGTAGCCAAGGATGCGCAAACTGCTGAACTGGCTCCCGATGGCAGTAAAATCGGCTACGAGCGGGGTGGTAATCTGTTTGTGTTCGACTTTGCCACGCAGAAAGAAACGCAATTGACGAACGACGCGAAACCGGCATTTTTCAACGGCCGATTTGGTTGGGCCTACGAAGAAGAATTTGGCCTGGCGCAGGCCTGGGAATGGTCGCCCGACAGCAAGTTTATTGCGTTCTGGCAATCCGACGAGCGGCAGGTGCCGATCTACCGATTGACGGATTACAAAGGGTTCGAGGAGAAGTATGACTCGTTGCCCTATCCCCGCGTGGGTGATGCTAACCCAACCGTCAGAATAGGCGTAATCGAGATCAGCAACGGCAAAAACAACTGGATGAATCTGGCCGGTCCGACGCTTCGGTTGGAGGATGGCTACATTCCCCGTATCTACTGGACCAACACGGAGGGGCAACTGGCCCTGATCCATCTAAACCGCAAGCAAAACCATCTCCGTCTGTTTATGGCCAACGGACGGACCGGCGAAGCAAAGCAAGTGATGGAAGAAACGGCAAAAACCTGGGTCGATGTGTTCGATTTCTTCGCGGGGATCAATCACCTGATGTATTTCCCGGCGGGTGTTAACGAGTTTTACTGGCTCTCGGACCGCGATGGATTCGCGCATTTGTACCGCTACGATTATACCGGAAAGCTGCTCAATGCCGTCACGTCGGGGCCGTGGGAAGTGACCTACGTGCATCACATCGACGCGAAAAACCGCACCGTCTATTTTACCTCTACGGAAGTATCACCCCTTGAACGACAGTTGTTTGTGGCTGACATCGACGGGAAAAACAAGCGTCGGATTACTCAAACACCCGGTCGCCACACGGTTAATTATTCGCCGAATGGAATTTATTTTATTGATCGCTACTCAAATACGCAACTGCCTACACAGGTTGTATTGCGTGACAATAGCGGACAGACATTACGAACACTCGAGATGAATAATAGCGTGAGTGATTATGTAAGACTTAACGCTTTTGCCACCAAAGAGTTGGTTAACTTCACTACTTCCGACGGGCAAAAAATCGACATTGCAGTTGTGAAACCCGTTGATTTCGACCAGAATAAAAAATACCCCGTCATGCTTGATATTTACGGTGGACCAGGGGCACAATCGGTGTATAATGACTTTTCGACAAACGGCTGGCATCAATATCTGGCGCAGCAGGGCTACATTATCGTGAGCGTAAATAACCGGGGCAGTGGAGGCTACGGGCGCGATTTTGAGAAGGTTGTATATGAGCAACTCGGCAAATACGAAAGCCTCGATTTTGCCGAAACGGCGAAGTACCTAGCCAAACAACCGTGGGTAGACGCCAACCGGATGGCTATTCGGGGCCACAGCTACGGCGGCTACATGAGCAGCTATACAATGTTGACCCATCCCGGCGTTTTCAAGGTGTCGCTGGTGGGGGCTCCTGTAACGGACTGGCGTTTGTACGACAGTATCTACACCGAGCGCTACATGGGGTTACTGCCCGAAAACGAAGCCAAATACAAGGTATCAGCAGTGACGACCTACGCCAAAAACCTCGCTGGTAAAATGTTCATTGCTCACTCGACAATGGACGAAAACGTACACGTTCGCAACACCTTCCAACTCATGAACGCCCTCGAAGATGCGGGCAAAGACGCCGACCTGCGCATTTATCCGCCCGGCGCACACGGCGTAGCTTATAACGGGGCTAGCTATATGCTACTTTACCAGCAATACACCGATTATTTGGCGCAGTACCTGAAGTAAGAGGAGGAAAGGAGTAAGGGAGGAGTAAAGAAAAGGAATAATCAATTCTTCGCCTTTACTCCTCCCTTACTCCTTTCCTTTTAACTTTTTTTATCTACCCCCTTATGCAACTTTATACCTATTTGCATCCTCATTAATAGTAACCAGTTACGACCAACTACTTTTTTCGTTTGATTGTGTCTTTTTGTATACTATCCATTACATTTATCCCGTTCTATCCAAAATCACCTTTACCTATTGTCCACATGAAATACCTCTTCCTCACGGGTTTACTATGCCTGTTAACCAAGGGGCTGTACGCCCAAACCACACCCGCACGCTTTACGTTGAAAGGGCAAGCCGTTGATACTTCGGCAGCTGCACTCAACGGAGCTACCGTGATGCTCCTCAACCCGAAGGACTCGGCCTTAGTCAACTTTACCCGAACCTCCGAAAAAGGCGATTTTGCCTTTAAGGCTCTAAAACGGGGGTCGTATTTGCTCAAAATTTCCTACGTCGGTTCTATTCCGTTCAACCAGATCATCAGCCCACCCGATGGCGAGGAGCTGAACATGGGTCAACTGAAGCTGAAACCTATCAGCAAGGAACTGATGGAAGTTGTTGTGAGAACCGCCCGCGCTCCGCTCAATATCAAAGGCGACACAATTGAGTATAACGCGGCCGCGTTCAAGGTGCCGCCCGGCTCCACAGTGGAGGAACTGCTACGGAAATTGCCGGGCTTCCAGATCGACCAGGAAGGCAACATTCGGGCTCAGGGTCAGGAGGTGAAACGTGTAACGGTAGATGGCAAGAGTTTCTTCGGAAATGACCCTAAAATGGCTACCAAAAACCTGCCTTCAGAAGCCATTTCGAAAGTGCAGGTGTTCACCGACAAATCGGAGCAGGCCAAACTGACGGGGGTTGACGATGGCAAGAAAGAGAAGACCGTAAACCTCGAACTGAAAGACAGCTTCAAAAAAGGAGGCTTTGGCAAAGTGACCGGCGGGGCGGGTTCCGACCTCGTGCCGGACCGCACCAATCAGGCGCGGGGCGAACTAAAAGGTAATTACAATAAGTTCGATACCAAGCAACAGCTTTCGGTGATCGGGCTAACCAACAACACCAACCAAACGGGCCTCTCCTGGAATGATTACCAGGATTTCCGGGGCAGTAATTCCTTCAACTGGAACGACGAGGCCGACTTTGGCTTCGGGGGAGGATTCCGCTACCTGTCGTTTGGCGACGACAACGAAAGCCTGTCGATTCCGGTCAATGGGG
>Ga0209181_10006143_pt1 | contig 16970 bp, 15 predicted proteins | sample MAT05_FD_187208 | JGI IMG/M metagenome (GOLD analysis project Ga0209181, IMG submission 187208) | Freshwater microbial communities from Lake Fryxell liftoff mats and glacier meltwater in Antarctica - MAT-05 (SPAdes) (version 2) | ecosystem: Environmental > Aquatic > Freshwater > Ice > Liftoff...
TAGGGGCGCATACGTCTCCAGTCTGGTTGGCTTGTGACGCCGTTAAAAGAGCACATAGACGCACGGCGCAAAGCAGCGCCAATAGCCGACCCGTGAAAGCAAGCGCTGTTACCCGCCACCGGTCACGCAATTGCGCCCGGCTGCCTTTGACTGGAACATGCGGCGGTCGGCGGGCACGGTGAGGTCGGCGTAGTTGTCTACTTCGGGGCTGGCGGCGACGCCTGATGGTGACTTCGAGGCCGGCGTGCGAGGGGTCTCAGGGATGCTGCTCGATTGCGCATCCGGATCGCTTCGATTTGCGCGCGCCGACGTGAGATCAAGCTCGATCCAATGCATCGGCGCTCGCTGCCATCAGCATCAGCCTCAACGCGCTCAGCAACCGTGTTTGGACAAACGCTCGCATTGGATCCATTGTCAATCTTCTGGTAGCGCAAAATCCACCGCCGCGGCCATCCACCGTGGCCGGGCCGCCTCAACCCAACAGCGGATGATCTTTGGGCAAACTTCGCGCATGCCACAACGCTACCCGATGGCGCATGGATTTTTCCGAGACCTGATCTTCCGGCAAGGGTTGAATGACCTTGTCATGCACCAGCAAACGGTAAACATAAAGTAACTTCTGGCTCGCCGAATCGGTCGCCTCGAACTCGACCGCTTTGCGCCCTTCGGCGTACTTCACGCCCGCGAGCAGCGCTGCCTTGAACAGTTCTGCTTCGTGTTTGAGTTTCTTCGCCACTTCGCCTCCAATTGCTCGAACTAACGCCACTTCACTCCTACCGGTTTTTGAAACAGTCGTTCGTCGATGACGTGGCTGATGACGACGCTGCGGCTGCTTGGCCCACGAAGCACACGCTGGCGCTCACTGGACGGGCCACCGAATCATACGAGGGAGCCTTCAAGAATGCGCCACTGCCATGCGATTCGGCGAATTTTGAAGCGGTTCGAAATTGCCTCGTCAACAGAATCTTCCGACGGACGTCATTGATGCGCTGCTCGGCGATGCCGACACTCCGCGCCCCGGCCGCGGCCCCTGCACTCGGATCACTCAGGTTTGCGACGCGCGATTCTGCTCAGCTTGTTTGGTGTGATTTCGGTCTCTGTGCAGGCTGCCAAACCTACGTCTTCCCCGCCGCCGCAAATTGGCGTCGACACTGAGATTGCAAATGAGACTCGCGCCGGCGTCCGCTTTGAACAGGCCTCGCAGCGCCCCAGGGCGTTGTACCAACCGAACTTCAAGGCGACTGCTGCTGATCCCGACCGCATGGCGCGCGAGTTTCTGGCGGCGCGCGACTCGCAGTGAAGCTCGATGTACGCAGTTCTGTGCACGCGGTGCGTACTTTGGCAGTGCGTGATTTTGGCCCATTCAGCGTTGTACGCATGCAGCAAATTTGGCACGGATTGCCGGTGTTCGGCAGCGAAATCGTGATTTCGGTCAAACCTGATGGTGAGGTGATCTACGTGCAGCAAGCGCTGCAATCGGTGGATCTGCTGCCTGCCTGCCGCGAAGATCGACGCGGTCGATGCGCAGGGGCGCTGCGGCGCGCACCTGGGTGCGACCCGCGGATTCAACTACACCGAGAGCACCGAAATGTGGTGGAACCGCGCCCGTGCCCAGCGCGTAGGATGCGTGAGGCACAAACCGCATCGATTGTGTATGGCTTCGAGTCGGTGCTGGCGGACCTTCTATCGATGCGGTTCGCTCCGCTTACCGGCATCCTACGCGGGCTCCTAGGGGTTGGCAAAATAGTTATGTGCCCCGGCGTAACGGCCGCCGGCACATCGGTACCCATGAGGCGGAGGCCGACAGTGCGGGTGGCCACGTCGATTGGCAGCGAAGCGTGATCTTGCGCTTGTCCTCGTTTTCGGACTAACAACAGAAAATTCGGTGTTTGTTAGGCACCGCAGCCGATTAAGATCTACTGGAGAATGCATAAATGAGTAATCAAAAATGCTGGACATGGTGTGCTCTGCTGGCGTTATTAACCATTGGGCTACCGGGTATCGCCGCGGCGGAGTGCAATGGGAAAAGTTATACAGGCGTCGGTTATGTTAGATTTTTCGAACACGATCGCTGCAATGGCAAGGAATACGGATCAGGGTCTGGCATGGAAAGTATGCCGGATGAGTGGAACGATGAGGTGACATCACTCATCGTCGGACCAAGTGTCAAGCTCATCGCTTACATTGACGGCGGGTACAATCCAAGCGAGAAAGCAATTACGTTCTGGCCTGGAAACTATCCGGATTTGGCGGGTTGGTCGGATCGAATCAGTTCATTCCAGTTAGAAACGATCCCGGCCGATACCCCGATAGTGACCTTGTTCGCGGACGACAAGACCGAAAGTGAAAAGCCAGCCCAGATCATCCAACATGTGGGACCTGGCGACTACAACATGAACGGGAAAAATCAGGATCAGCTTCTGATTAATGAGAATATCTCGATGATTTCGGTTCCAACCGGTGCCACTGTTACGCTGTACTCGGGTTATGGTGACAGTGATAATCGAAAGTTTACCAAGGGAGATTACCGACTGCCTGTTTATCAATGGAACGACAAAGCTGCGAGCCTGAAGGTCGAACGACCGGACTATGAACTCGCCGGCGTCAAACAGTGGAAGCCAATGGCAACCATCAGCACCGATGAAAGGGAGGCCGTGGGCCAAGGCGTGCGCTGCGACAATTCCAAAGACCTGACACAACCCAAGGTATGTTCGCTGCAGGTCGGGAAATCGATTTCGGAATCGGCCACATTCGGATGGGACAGTTCGACCTCCGCCACAATTGGTGTTACCGTCACCGCCGGGGTATCGGGTGGCGTACCAGGCATTGGCGAGGCTAGCGCGGAAGTATCGGTCTCCGCTGCGGCTACTCAGGCCTTTGGCCTGAATCGGTCGACGACCTCAACCGATGAAAAGAACTTGGCGACGACAGTATCCATCACCGCACTTCCCGGAGAAGTTAAACTCGTAACGCTGAAGGCAACACCAAAAGTCGTCGAGTTTTACCCAGAATATATCTATCAGGAAAAAGGCAACCCATCCAACCAGTTTACGAAAAAAGGTGTCATCAAGCTCAACACTTATGTCGACGCCGAGACAGATACCGAAATCATGGCGAGTCTCGGTCTAGCAAACGGAGCTATACTGACTGGCGTAACCTTGGGCAAGAAGCTGCTTCCCAGTGAAAAGTATTGGACCGGCGACAAGAAGTATTATCTGATGATGCAAGATGACGGGAATCTTGTTGCGTACGACAGCACCGATACTTTCGCATGGGGAAGTCACAACGATGCCGGAGCACCTCTAAATGGTGCTTATGCTCGGCTACAGCCTTCGGGCAATTTTATCATCGCGGACGCCGATGATAGAGTTATTTGGCAGACTGGCGTTGAAAACCTTCAGAGCCAATTGACGATCGAAAATAGGCAGTTACGAGTCATCGATCGTGCTAACAAGACCATCTGGCCAAAATAGTTTTCAGTTGCTTCCATCCATGGGCTAGTCCTTCAGTAATTAAGTCTGAAGGTATCCCATGGGTGGAAAGTGCCTAATTCTTGCCTGTCGCCCCGTGATCCTTTGGACTTTTCAGCGCGCGTAGGGTGCGGTGAACCACAAACCGCATCGATTGCGTATGGATCGCCGACGCCGCAGTGTCGTTATTGGCGGCCCTGCGATCGATGCGGTTCGCCAAGCTCACCAGCACCTTACGTTTTTTGCATCCTACGCGGGCTTGATCAATCGCCGCGCGTCATCGATGCCAAGCGCGACGCGATCCATGTCGATCAGCCCGGCAATGACCGCGTTGCGAGGCAAGTGCATGGCCGAGCGTGGAACACTCCCAATCGACGAACGTAAGCGATGTGCGGCCGGCCCGGCGAAAAAAGTTAGATTGTCGATGCGCCAGTGCCGTGGACCAGCGCACATTCGCCATCGTCACGCGGCACGCTGGCGCCGCTTGGTCGGCGACGAGACCTGGCTATCGCAGCGCGCCGACGAAATCGAGAAACGCTGCCGCCACTGCATCGGGTGATTCCAGTTGCGGGTAGTGGCCGACGTGGGCGAGTTCGACGACATCTGGCTGCGGCACCAACTCGCGATATCGTTGCACCATATTGGCGCCAGAAATCGGGTCGGCCAGACCGTCGATCAGGCGCAATGGTGCCTTCGCCGTGAGCAAGGCACCGACCCAGCGAGCGCGGAACTGGCGGCGCTCCGCCATGTAACCGATCAACAGCGGCATAACCCGCACCCCGTGCTGCCGCTGAATCAGCGCCCATTGCGCGCGCAGATCATCATCGGCGAGGGGCAACTTGCAAATCTGGCGCATATTTGCGGCAAAGCGCGCATACGTCGTCAGCCGCGCGATCCAATCACCCAACGGAGACGCCAGCAAACGCTGAATTAATCGCGGTCGATGCGCCTCGGGAAACAAACCACCGTTCAAAAAACACAGTTGCTCAAGTGACCAAGCACAGCGCCGTTCGTTCTGGCGTGCGAGCAATTCCTGCGCCACGGTATTTCCATAGTCGTGAGCCAGCACCCGACAGCGCTGCACCTTAAAGTGACTCAGCACACCCTCGGCCAGATCCGCCTGGGCGGCAATGCGGTAATCGCCGTCGCGCGGTTTGTCGGACAGGCCAAACCCCAGCATATCGAAGGAAATCACCCGAAAGTGCACGCGCAGCCGCGCTTCTAGCGCATGCCAATCCAAGGACGACGTGGGAAAGCCATGGATCATCAGCAAGGCCTCACCCGCGCCGCTGGCGCGCACAAAAATGCGATTGCCACCGAGCTCAATCAACTCTCCGCCCGCCTGCCACTCGTCCACAAGCAACATCTCAGACCCGCCCCGTCGCAACTGTGAAGCCAAGCATGCTCCGCTGCCCATACGCTTTTATAGAGTCCCGGTCGCCCTACTGGTGAGCTTATTCGCGCATCCAATTGGATGGGGTCTTTCGCTGCGATCGGCAGCATCGGATCACGAAGTCGTCCGTATAGCGCACCATCGACAGGCTCTCCGCCAACTCGGTCAAACGCGGCTCCAACTGTCCCGCAAACCGTTCCACACTTACCCGGGGGGAACCTTAAAGAAACCCACGTGGACAGCCCGGACATGGCTGTACACGCCAATCACAGCGTGCCCGGTGATTTCAGACTTCGCCCTTACCCAGCAAGCTCGTCGCCGTTCCGCGCCGAATCGAGTTCGTTGCCTGCAGACCGCCAGTTCGCCTGACCATTGCTCCCCACCCCGCATCAATGCGACGCAGTTGTCCTCAAGCACGAGGTATTGGCTCACCCCGACACGGACTTCCACCGTGCTATGTGCGCGCCCTTACGGGCGCACTGGGTTCGGACTTGTCCAAATGCTGTTGCTGTTGCTGTTGCTGTTGCTGTTGCTGTTGCTGTCGCTGTGCCGCGGGCGTCTTCTTTTGCTCTTCGACGCGACAAAGGCGTACGCCTGCTGCGCATCACGCAGCATTAATCTGCGCTCGCCGTCCGTATCTGCCACTTCAAATTCGAAACCTCGAGCACCCGGTGCCAGGGTCACGAAATGCGTGGTCGCGTCGTCCTGACGTACGCTGCCGACTTCGCTGCGCCAGCCACCGAAGTCGAACCATAAGCGACCGTCTTTACGCGAGACGATGATGTCGCCAAGTGCCGCATGGTGGTAGCGCCGCGCGAGGCGATTCGAGGCTTTGGAATCCGCCGGCACCGTCAAATTCGCACGTTCTTCGGCCAGATCCTCGCGCGTGCGTTTCGCAAACACATCGACGTGCGTCTGCGCTTCGGACTTGCCATCGAACAGCAGTTCCAGCAGCCGCCGGCGAAACACATTGCGCAGACTCGTGCCGTTATCGGCATTGGTGAGAATCACTGCACCAACGTCGTATTCGGGCAGCCACAACACATCGGAAACGGCACCGAAGGCCGAGCCACCGTGATGAATCATCAGGACCCCAAGCGTCTCGTCACGCTTCAAGCCCATGCCATAGCTCAGCGCATCGCCACGCGAGACCTGCGCGACACGTCGCGCCAACAGTGGCGCTGGGGCGATGTAGCGGCTGCCGTCCGGCAATACGCCGTTGGCCAGTTCCATGCGCACATAGGACAGCAGATCGTGCACATTGCTCCAGGCACCACCATCGGGGCGGCTGGGAATGCTGGTCAGATTGAGCCGCGTGTCGACGACTTGAGTGGATCCATCCAGCGCCTGCGAATGCGCGGCGGCATGATTTCCGCGTTGCGCGCGCGCAAAATCGAAGGTGGTGGATTGCATGCCGAGCGGATCGAAAACTAACGCCTGCATTGCCGCGTCATAAGCCGCGCCGAGCTCCATGTCGGGATGCAGCACATGACCGCCGGTGTATCCAGCCGTACCCGCCAGCAGGTTTGAATATTGGTAGAGCGCGCCGAACTCGCTGGTCGGTTGCATCGTCGCCACCGTCGCCAGCACGCCCTCCGGCGTGAGCCGCTCGCTTTCGAAAATCCATTCGAAGTCCTGTCGCGGCAAACCGGTGCAGGCGCAGACCAGATGTTTCATTTGCATGTGCTTCGTCGATATTGCATCGGCGAGCGCGAAGCGCGGCATCACGGTATTGACCTTGGTCTCCCATTCGAAGCGTCCCGCATCGACCAGCTTGGCGAGCATCAGCGTCGTCAAGGGCTTGGTATTCGACGCGATCAGAAACAAGGTGTTGGCATCAACCTTTGCAGATTTTCCGACCTCGCGAACTCCAAACCCCTCAGCCAAAACAAGCTTTCCGTTCTGTACGATGCCAATCGCCACACCCGGCACATCAAAGGCGCGGCGCGCGTGCTCGATAAACTGCGTCAAGCTGGCGAGTCGCTTGGCATCGAGGGAATGCGCGCGGCGTCCCGCAAAAGTCTCGCGCTCGAAACCCTTTGCCGTGAGCCGACTGAAGATCAACATCAGTTGCGAATCACGCATTTCAGCGACCGCGTCATCCATGTCGTAAATCGCAACCGTCCAGCGCCCTTCGTGCTGAAAGACCTGCGCGAAACGCGTGCGTCCGCTGGGCGCCAACGGGTCCTTAAACTGGCGGATCAGCGCCCAGCCATTGCGCGCCGACCGATCAACGCCAACCGTCGGCGCCTTTTCACCGGGCAGGTACGAGGACCATCCCGCGACTGCGGCGGAGTCGGCGTCGGTGGCCTCTACGTCAACGATGGCGATGTGCGAATCGCTGGCAGGCGCCGTGAGCACCGACAAGCCCGCGCTTTCGCGCAAGGACCAGCCACCTGGCACAACAAACGCGTTTCCGCGCGTCGTCGTCAACGCTGTATCGGTCCGCAAGATGCGTGTAGTGACAGCGGATTCTTCCGCATCCGCAGCCAAGCCCAGACAAAGCAATAGCGCACACAAACTCGAATGCATCGAGCGCATGGGAAAACCTCTCTTCAGTTGGGGAAGCGGCGCAAACGCCGCATCAGGGAAAAGTGCGTCAGCGCGCGGGCGAGAGCGCCTCGTCCACCAAACCGCGCAAGAACTGACCGTTGCGCTCAGCCGCGCGCTCTTCAGCGACACTGAGTTGTTCAAAACGCGTGTACAGAACGCGCAAATCCTTCGCTTGCATTTGCTCCCGCAGCGCACGCTGTTGCTGGGCGCGCGCCGACTGCTTGGCCGGATCGCGCGAAGTGGATAGTGCCTCGACGCCAAGCGCCGACGTTTCCACGTCATGGTTATGGCCGTCGATCTGCTGGCTGAGCGCGGCCAGTTGCGCGCTGACGGCATCCACCCTGCCCCAGCTCTGCCGCGCGCGCGCCAGCAGCGTGGGATTGGTCAGCACATGATTCTTGCCGTCGCGCCGCACCCACAAATAATCGCCGACCAGACCGCGTACGGTGGGGGAGTCAGCATTCATGTCGTCGTCCGGCCCCCAACCCGCGAGCCGGTCATCGTGCTTCAGCACATAGGTATCGCGCGTCGTGTTGGACGTGTCCGCTTGCGCATCGCGGTGGTGAAAGGCCGCGTTCGCGCTGAACACCACAAAGGCGAGCGCGCTTACCACGGGCAACAGTACGTTTCGCATCGGCGAAGCCGCCTGGTACGGACGCAACAGCCGCTGGATACGATGCTTCAAATGTCCACCGCGCGCGCCGTGCGCCAGTAAGGGCACGCCGTCGAACGGCAACTCGGACAATTCCGCCAACGCAATTGCTAGCTGTCGCGGAGAACCGGTCACTTCCGCCGCCAGTTGGTCTGCGATCTGTTCGCGCTCAATCTCAATGCGGCGCGAGAGCCACCAAACCACCGGGTGATAAAACAGCAGCGCCTCGATCAGTTTTTGCAGCAGATTTACCGCGTAGTCGTGACGGCGTACATGGGCCAATTCGTGCGCCAGCAAGGCTTCAATAGACGCTGGCGGCAAGCGCATAAGCACCGCCGCCGGTAGGTACAAATAGGGCTGCCACCAACCGGCCGCTAGCGGCGAGTCAAGCTTGTCCAGCACCCGCAGACGCACGCGGCGACGCAAGCCAAAACGCGCCGCCAACACATCCACGCGTTGCTGCCACGGCTCCGTGCCAGCACAAGCGGGCGCACGTCTAAGGCTGCGAATCCAATACAGTCCGAGCGCCAAACGCAGCAACATCCCATCGAAACCCACTACCCAGATCAGCACCACCCACGACAGGCCGGCATCGAGCGTCGGGCCTTGAGCGAATACCAGCGCGGTGGTCGTCGTTGCGCTTGTCGCATCCAGCGACAACTGGAGCCAGATAGTTGCTACCGGCGCGAGCAGACACGCGAGCATCGCGGCACATGCCAGCGCGTAGCGGGCCTGCGAGGACGCGTGGCGCAAAGCCATCAAAGCCACCGCTGTGAGAACGCCAATCAGCGCGCCTTGCCACAGGAAGTGCAACAACGCCACGCCGAGTACCGGCACCAACAAAGTCAGCAGGTCATTCATCGGATTGCTCCGCCAAAAATCGTTTGATTTCCGCGCGTTCTTTGGCGCTCACATGGCCCTTGAGCGCCGCCAACACCAAGCCCTTGCCCGAGCCCGAAAACACTTTCTGGATCAGATCGCGCAGTAAATTGCTTTGAAAGCCATCCTGCGCGTGCGCCGCGGCATATACATGCGAGCGCTGACTCTCATCACGATTCAGCAGGCCCTTGCCGTGCATCACCTGCAACAAGCGCAACATCGTGGCATAGCTAAGCTCGGGCTTCTCCAGTACACGCGCTGCATGGAGGTCTTTGACTGACGCTGGACCGATTCGCCAAAGCACGCGCATGACCTCTAACTCAGCGGCTGTCAGCTTTGGTGGTTTCAAGGGATTGCTTGGCATCACATTCGCCGGTTTTGTCGACAGTGAGCTTAAGATAGCCGATGTAGACATTCTTGTCTAGACCAAAATGTCTATATCGTAGCCCGCAGAAGCAGCCGATGCCATCGGCGCCTGATCTCGGTACTCATTTGCATCAGCTCGCAAGCTATCCGGCCCACACCGTCGCGCCCCAAAAGCACTATCCAACCGGGCTGGCGATAATAGGTCACCCACAAAAAACCCCGCCGTAGCGGGGTATTTAAAAACTTGGTGCCGGAGGCGGGACTCGAACCCGCACGCTTTTAAGGGCGGTGGATTTTGAGTCCACTGCGTCTACCAATTCCGCCACTCCGGCAGCGAGCCGCGAAGCATAGCGCAGGAGTGCGCGTGGATGGAACCCGTGATTTCGGTGGTTGACGGCGGGCTAAATGGCAGCGGTGGGCGTATTTCACTCTTGTGTGAGGTAGTGCCTGCGGCCGAGCTCACCGGCAAGAGCCGAGCCCGTTGATCGACGAATGCGAACACAAATTGGCATGTTGTGCGGCAGTGCCTGCTTCTAAAGCTCACCGCCCAGAGCCGAATCCAATGATTGCGGCGCACAACGTCACGCTATCCCGGTTGCATAAAGCCCAAATTTGGCCCTTGGATGGACAGCATATTGCCGGTCATAAAGCTTAAATTCGGGAAGATTTCGGCGCGGTCGGTATCGCTGAGGCCATACCATTTCGCGAGCGTGGCCGCGTACTGATCGACGGAGAGCTGTGGGATGATTTGACCCCAGCCGGCATCGTCCGGGTTGCTGGCTGAGGGCAGCAGGCTCGGCATGCGGCCATAAATGGCGCTACCGTTGACGGCGCCGCCGAAGACCATGTGATGGCCGCCCCAGCCGTGATCGGTGCCGTCGCCGTTGTTGGTCAGCGTGCGCCCGAACTCAGACGAAGTGAAGGTGGTCACATCGTTGCTGAGATTCATCACCGGATTGGCCAGCACATCGTAAAAGGCTTTGACCGATTGCGACAGATCGCGCAGCAAATCTTGCTGATCGGCGAGTTGATGGTCGTGCGTGTCGAAGCCACCAATGGCGGCGAAGAACAACTGCCGCGACATCTGCAGTTGGCTGCGCGAACGCATGACGCGCGCGATCATCAAAAGTTGCTGCGCAAGACGTGGCAACTCGGGCAAATTGCTCGGATTCCAAGTCAGGCCAAAGGCGTCCCAAAAGGGCCGGAACAGCACATTGTTTTCGGGGAAAAGATTGATCGCCGCACCCACCTGCGCCGAGGTGGCGATGGTGCGCTGGGTCTTGTTGACATAGGCGCGCTCAAAGGGGTGCGCGTGCGTATGATTTTGCAGCGCTTGGAAACTCAGGCAACGTCGACGATTCCAGCCGTTGCCGCCATCGGCACAGTTAGCAGCGCCGGTTTGGATCAAATCGATCTGCTCCACGCCTTGCGCCGACATGAAGTACGGGGCGACCTGCACGCCTGCCTGGAAGACGTTATCACCATCGAGCGAGACATTCATCGATAGCACTTGATTCAGATTGCTGGCCGCGAAAATATCGGCTAAGCGCCCGCCCCAACCCATCCGCGCGGCGGTGTCGGCACGAGGCGTTTGCCACAGCACGGATTGATCTGAGTGCGAGAACAACTGCGCAGGTAGCGGCGTGCCGCCCATCTGATAGATCTGTTTGTTGACCGGGCGCACCAGCGGACCGACGTTAGCGATGATTGCCGCCTGTCCGGCGTTGAACATCTGCTGCGCGCCCACCATGCGCGGATGCAAGCCAAATTGCCCACCGCCCTGCGGCGCGGTCGTGGGATTCAATGGCAGCAATTGCGCCTGCGGAATGGCCAGACTGGTGCGCATTTGCGCATAGGTGCTGTAGCCCGCATCACGTGGAATGACCATATTGAAACAGTCGTTGCCGCCGTAAAGATATAAGCAGACCAGCGCTTTGTAGTTGCTCCCAGCGCCGAGCAAACTGCGCGGCACGGCGGCCTGAGCCAGTTCCATCTTGCCCATCAGCGAGCCAAAGGCCGCGCTGCCGGCAGTCGCGCACAGGGCGCGATGCAGAAATTCGCGTCGTCGCAAAGCGCTCATCTTATTTCTCCACTACATATTCAGGCGAGGTCAGGATCAACCAGAGCGCATCTTGGACGCGCTCGCGCGGTGCCCCTTCCCAGGAACTCATCCCAATGTCATTCAAATGCGCGACCAGCACATTGGTCATCGGCGCGGACATTGTGCCGGCCATGAACAAAAGATCGTAGCGCTCGATCAAGCGTGCAGGCTGCGCGGCGATTTGCAGATCACGGCTAAGGCTGACTTGCACCGGATCCAACTGTCCCAAGCCGGGGTTGCCGAACCAGGCCCAATGAATCTTGCCGCCAAGTTCGTTTGTCAAGCGCGTGATGTAGGTGTCGGTGGTGATCTGGAACTCGGGTGAGTACAACCCTAAGCTCGCGATCTCGCCCGGTAACTGATAGTTGGGCAGAAAAAAGTTGAACACTGTAGGTGAACGCTGCACGGCTTGCGCACTGTAGGACTCGGGCCAGCCTTCGTTGATGCGGCCGCTGACCGAGCGCGCATCCATCGCACGCCAAAGCTGAGTCACCCTTAGTAGCGGTTCGCGCATTTTGCCGCGGCTGCTGTTGGCCGCAGGGCGCGCGCGCGCCTCACTGTCCATCAAGATAGCGCGCACCACAGCACGCAAATCACCGCGCACACCGGCGCCGTTATTGTTGAAGACAGTCGCAACGCGATCGATATAGGCCGGCGAGGGATTACTGCTGACCAATCGTTGGATCAGCAAACGCGCAAGGAATGGACCCACATTCGGGTGGTTGAAGATGTTGTCGAGCGCAGCACTCATATTGCTGCGCGCAGTTCCGCCCGCGGGCAACACGCCGCCGGGTAGGGTCACGCTCGGATAGTTGAGCAACTGTTTGGTGTCGGCGCTGGCGTGATAGATATTGCCGAAAGCCGTGTTCTCGCCCCAAGGTTTCAGCGGCGTGCGCCAGCCCGCATGCGAGCGCCAATCCTGATTCTCGGGACCAGACGGGCAATATAGCCAATCCCACCAATTTAAACTTGGTCCCTCAGGCTGGGATGGCGGCACGCAACCGACATAGTTCCAGCCGGTAAAGACGTGCGCAAAACCGCGAATCGTGGTCTGGTCATAGGTCGGGATGGGCTGGGTGCCAGCCTGACCCGCATTGCCATCCATCACGCTGCCATCGTTGTTCAAACGCACCAAGCCCAAGGAGAACAACTGCATGATTTCACGCGCGTAATTCTCATCCGGACGGATGTTTTCCGTCGCGTCGGGCTTGCGATTCATGAACATTGATAAGTAATGCGCCATCGCCGGGTGCAAGCTGACTTGCTCCAACATTTGGCGATAGTTACCGAAACTGCCCGTGGCGAGCAGATCGTAGTAATGCGCCATCGTGGTCGGATTGCCTTCGAGCGAACCGTTTTGGTCGGAAATCACCAAAATCTGCGACAGCGCAAAGGCCACGCGTTGACGCAGTTGGTCATTGCCGTTAAGCGCATTGCGGAACCAGATTTCCTGACGCTTGTCCTGCCACACTTGGATCGACACGCCGGCCGCAACATCCGCCGCGATCAGTTGATCCAAAAAGGGCAATTGCAGCGAACTCGGCGCCGCGAATTGCTGCGTCAGCCACGCGTTGTAGCCGATGCGGCTGAGATTCTCGATTTCAGGAAGGGTGGCGCCGAAGGTGGATTGCGTCAAAAAGCGCGAGGCCTCACGCACATTGAATGGGCCTTCCGCGGGCTCATCCAAGCCACTCTCGAATAGGTGATCGCTCGCGCGCACCGGCGCCGAAAAGGCGAACATGCAGCCCATGATGGCCAGCGTCGCATACATCCACAGGTTGCTCATCCGCGCCATTCGTCGTCCCTCAAGCCGCTCCGCTGTCGTGGACGGAAGTTTGACATTGCTGTGCTACAAAACGGTGTGCTGTTAGCCACAGAATGGACAGCCGTGAAATGGTCTACTAGTGAACAAAGACACGGTGCGACACGCACGTGCGCTGGGAGCACTATGAAATCAGTCCAAATTGCTCGCGCACACGTCTGCTTTGCCGTGGTGCTCGCCTTCAGTTGTATCCCGGGAACCGCGCACGCATTCGCCGCGGGCGCGCCAATCTGCGAGGTGAATACGCTGCCGCTAACCGAAATGAGCCCTACGCTTGCTAACCCTGCCCCAACGGGCTGGACGCTAGTCGCCGAACGCGTGGTTTACGTGCCGGGACAAGCGATACGCTTGAACATTCGAAATAACAATCCGGCAAAGTTGGCGCGCGGCATTTTGATCTGGAGCAAATCCGGGCCAAGCGTTGGCGCGGGACAGTTTTTACTCGAAGCCAAAGGCATGTTTCAAGTTATCCCAGCGCCGGCGCAGTGCGGCGAATGGGCGATCTCTCACGTGGATTCAACGCCGAAAACGCAATCACAGTTGCAGTTCGATTGGATGCCACCCGTGCAAGGAACGGTGATCGTCCGCGCTTTCATCATTGAAGATTGTGCACAGCCGATGGGTGGCTGCCGAGCCCATCAGGCACTGACGCCGGTGCTGGTATTGCAGCCGGCGTTATTTGTCGATGGGTTTGAGGACTGAGCCGGTCGAAGTCATCCGTTGCGGCCGCTACACGAGCCCGAAGGCGTAGTACACGCCGATGATCACAAATACCGCCGCCGTCTTGATCAGCGTAATCGCGAAGATGTCTTTGTAGGACTGCCGATGGGTCAATCCGGTCACTGCCAGCAAGGTGATGACCGCTCCATTGTGCGGCAAGGTGTCCATGCCACCAGATGCCATCGAGGCGACGCGGTGCAAGACTTCCATCGGAATGCCCGCCGCGTTCGCGTTCAGAATAAATGTGTCGGCCATCGCAGCCAGCGCGATGCTCATACCGCCTGATGCGGAACCTGTGATGCCCGCCAACGCGGACACGGTTATCGCTTGATTGATTAAGGGATCCGGGATGGCGCCGAGCACATTGGCCACCACCAGAAAGCCCGGCAAAGCTGCAATGACCGCACCGAAACCGTATTCAGAAGCCGTGTTCATCGCTGCCAGCAAGGCACCCTCCACGGCCGACTTACTGCCCTCGGCAAAGCTCGTAATCACCGTATTCCACGCCAAGCCTAAGACACTCAAGATGCCAATCAGCAAGGCACCTTCGACCGCCCAGATCGCGGTGAGTTTGCTCACGTCTTGCACCACCGGCGCCGCCGAGCCCATCACTGCGGGCACGAATTCGACGCTGGTGCCGTAAACCTTCGGGATCCATTGCGTCAGCAGTTTGTTGGAAATGCCGACCAGTAACAACGGCACAATGGCGACGACCGGATTCGCGAGTATCGCGCCCAAAAACGGCGCTGGTTCATTCCTCAGATTGTCGCCATAGCCCTCACCCTTGGCAAAGGCAACACGCCGCCGCCACTCCAGGTAAGACATGCCCAGCGCCAAAATAAAGATGCCGCCAATAACGCCGAGCCACGGCGCGGCCCAAGTGTCAGTGCCAAAGAAAGTCGTTGGGATGATGTTCTGAATTTGCGGCGTGCCCGGCAGCGCATCCATCGTAAACGTGAATGCACCTAGCGCAATTGTGCCTGGAATCAATCGCTTGGGGATGTTGCTCTGGCGGAATAGCTCAGCCGCAAAGGGATAGACGGCGAACACCACGACGAACAGCGAGACGCCGCCATAGGTCAGGATTGAGCACACGATGACGATCGACAGAATCGCGCGCTGTGCGCCCACGATACGAATGGTCGACGCCACGATGGATTTGGAGAACCCCGAGATTTCGATCAGCTTGCCGAACACCGCACCCAACAGAAACACTGGGAAATACAGCTTCAAGAAGCCGACCATTTTGTCCATGAATAGGCCAGTGAACATCGGGGCGACCAACTCAGGGTCGGTCAGCAGCACCGCGCCTAACGCTGCTACCGGCGCGAATAGGATTACGCTGTAGCCGCGATAAGCGACCAGCATCAAGAAGCAAAGCGATGCCAGCACGATCACAAATGACATAGCGTCGATCCCCTCCGGTACAACGCAGCAGTCTCGCCAGCACGAGGCGATTCAACCACCCGACCAAAGTACTATCGTGGTGCATATGCCAGGCCACTTTAGAAGCACCGCGGACGCGAAGAATTACGAAGGAACAGCACAGAGGCCGCGACGGTGAACGTGACCGCAGTTTGTTGTGGCGAAAACTTTCTTGGCGGGCGAAACACAGAGCCGCCCTCACCCCCCAACGCCTATCCCAAAACCGGCGCTGGAGCAGTCAGGACAGCGAAATCCGCCCGGCCAGTGCGACGCAAACAGCGCCAACGGCGTGCGCCTTGGCCGCGAGCCCGGCACCTCCAGGCAGACCGCCGGTTCCGCAGCCAGCCGCACCGAGGTAGGTGTAGTCGTTATTGACGCCGAGCGGGGTCTTGCGGCAGATATTGCCGAGACGATCGTATGGAAGCGCCAGCGTCTGGATGTTGACCGGCAGACCATTCTGAAGCGTCAATGTGGCGCTGGTCAGGCGGTCTGGTGGATCGTATGCGAAGACCTCCCGCGTCTTGGTGCTGGACACATAGTCGCAGCGTGATTTCAGATTACCGACAGCATCGAACTCGTACTCCAGATTCTGGATCACAGCACCGTTGCGTGTGGTGTCGAACACGCGCCACGCAAGTTTCCCGTTTTTCCGCTGAATTCCACCGCCCGGTCGAGCGTACCCTCGCGGCAAACGGTGGATTCCGCAACATGAAGCGTGTGCGGCATCCACCCTACTCTTAGGAACCCGCCTTACGCGTTCAATGCACCGGCACCTTCGTGCGGACTCGTAGGCGCGCGTCGGCTCGAGGCCCCCCGGTTAAGTAGGTAGCTTACTGGGCGAAACGCTAGGCGCTGCGGCATCAGCGCCGCCGTTCCGAATCGCTGATTAAGATCATCAGATAGCTTGAGCTCGGTCTCGTGGCTGACCGGCACGATCGTCTTTCCCTCACTAAAACTCCGGACAAGATTGACGCTGCACGCCGTCGAGTGGTATAGATTCAGACGAATAACCTACGCTTTGATATTGCCAACAGACTCGAAGTCACTATTATTGCTGGCCGACCAAGCCGCGTTGGCGTGGATGTACGGGAGCAGACGACCGTAAACCACGCGATTCTCGGTCGACTTTCCCGATTTAATTTGTAGGGCCCACAACTGGAGGGCGCAATATCGGCCGCAGTCGGAAAAAACGCGCTGGCTCATCGCCAGAACGCAAAGGCCCGGCATACCCAGCACCGGCGCCAGCGGCTGATCGGCGCGGGTCTGGTCCTTTTCGATCGCATCGAGGCGCGCGCGGGCCGAAGTGTGCAGCGAGTCCTCAAGGCTGTCGCAGATCTGGGCGCGGATCGGATTTAGGTCGACATAGGTCATCGCCGACAGCACGGCGGTCTGGTCAAGCAGTGTCTGGCACTTGAAGCGCGCTTCCCAGAAATGCCCCTTGCAGCCATCTTCGCGATTGGCCCGCCGGGCAATCGGCTCGGCTAGGCGGCGCATGAACCACGACAGATTGCTCAGACGCCCGCGCAGAACCTCAATGCGCTCGGCGTTGCCCGCCAGCACCTCAGCCCGCGCGTTCGCATCCTGATTCT
>Ga0209181_10006148_pt1 | contig 16961 bp, 16 predicted proteins | sample MAT05_FD_187208 | JGI IMG/M metagenome (GOLD analysis project Ga0209181, IMG submission 187208) | Freshwater microbial communities from Lake Fryxell liftoff mats and glacier meltwater in Antarctica - MAT-05 (SPAdes) (version 2) | ecosystem: Environmental > Aquatic > Freshwater > Ice > Liftoff...
TAAAAACCAGAAAATTACTTAATATACTCATTTTTAATTCTATTTTTGAGTCCCAGTTTAGTTAAAATAAATGGTAAATAAATATTTCCGCCGAATGGAGCTACCAACGGTTCTGTTCAACACGGTGTAACAGCATGACAGTTGGGCGAGCCACTTTCAGTGTAATGCTGACAATCACCAACTCTGCATCGCACATTTGCTTCGAGATTGTAATTACATATATGACCTTTATCAAAGCGATTGGGTAAAACAGTTGAAGGATTTGCTTGTAAAAGCGATTACCTTAAAAAAGCAGATGAGTGAACAGCAATACAGGTGTGAAAATATACAACGTATTGAACTCGAACAAACCCTGGCCGAACTTTTGAAAACAAAACTCCACGATAATCATAAAAGAGCAAAGACGTTCCAGAAGAGTTTGTATAAATACAACGGGTTTATCCTCTATTTTCTTCATCACCCATAAGTACCACCCGACAATAACGGTTCAGAAAGAGCCATCCGTAATTTAAAGGTTAAACAAAAAATATCCGGTCAGTTTAAATCAACATCGCCCGCAGATAGTTTTGCCATCATACGTTCAGCTATTGATACAACACTTAAATCAGGGCAAAATATTTTGCAGGCTCTAAGGCTCATTGATACTTTTGAACCAGTTAATCTTTATAGAGCTAAGTAGTTACGAAAGTATTAATTATAAAATTAAATATAGACAACTCAAGATGAGTTATATAATTAAAATATTTTTGACTTTTATAGCAATGTTCTTCATTCTATGAAAAAAAATTTGAAGGATGTATGATAGGTTGATTATCGTATTTTAAAAAGTAATCTTGAATTGATTGTGGCTGTTTCTGTTTTTTTAGAACCGAACAAATTTGAATTTTAAAATCAGGTGTTATAGTTAGAAGTCCTGTTTTAAACGCTTTATCATGAAGCGAATTTAAAGCAATTTCATTTTGAGGATTTAAAGAGGATTAGGAATTCTAAAATAGCGATTTTTTGGGCATGGCACATGACTTTTTATACCCCCAAAACGCCTTCGTATCCATTCCTTAACATTAAGTTTGTCCAATAATATAACTTTCACAAAAAATCTATTTCCATTTTTAACAAATACTTGATAAAATTATTAAGCAAAGAAAATGCTTTTCCCTTCACGAATGCCCGCGTTAGGATGTGAAGCGGTTATCCTTTTTGAGAGGAACGAGCAAAAAGATAAGAGCGGAACACCCGACCCGCAGGGTAACGCCCAAAGAATAAAATTAAGGCCCGTAGTAAGTTACCGACTGCCGAGGGGTTTCATAAATTTGGACGGAATGCAATTCGCCTTCCGGAATAAAAGGGCACAACTCGTCCCAAACCGACATTGCCAAGTTTTCGATAGAGGCCATTTTGCCTTGCATAAATTCTACATCGACATTTAAATTTCGGTGGTCTACCTTGTTGATGATTTTTTCTTCAACCAAGTCTCTTAAAGCTTTTAAATCAATTACAAACCCCGTATCTGGGTTGGGAAATCCCTTAACAGTTACAAATAATTCGAAATTATGCCCGTGCCAGTTGCAATTGGCGCATTTGCCAAAAACTTCGATATTCCTTTCATCGCTCCAATTCGGATTATATAATTTATGTGCTGCATTGAAACTCAGTTTTCGCGTTACATAAACCATTCCTTTTACCCCCGTCATCATTTGGTATTTTATTGTTGTTACAAGCATCACTAATTGAATTATCGAAGATGATGAAACCGTTTTCGAATGCTTAACTTTAACTCAAGTGCAAAATTAATTAAAATAATGCTTTGCCTTGGAATTTCTCTTCATTTGATTCTAAATTCCGAATATTTTAAACCAAAATTTTTTATATAAGTCGATATTGCATACCATCAATGGATGAATTTGGATTAAAAAAATTGCATTTGGTCTAATTCAATTTGCAAAATCATGTTTCGTAACAAAAATGGTTTTATTTTGCATTGAAATGATTATTGTAACAGGTGCAGTCGGTTTTATAGGAAGTTGCTTAATAAAAAAACTGAATGAATTCGGCATTGGGTCTATTGTTGCGGTTGATGATTTTTCAAATCCAGAAAAAAACAAAAATCTAGTCAACAAAACAATTTACAAGCAAGTTGAACGGTTTGAATTTATTGAAAACCCAGGTGCTTTTGGTAAACCTGATTTTATCTTTCACATAGGCGCCCGAACGGATACCACTGAATTTGATACAGCACTTTTACAAAAACTCAATACCAATTATACTATCCAACTATGGAAATATGCGGCAGAACATAATATTCCATTTATTTATGCTTCATCGGCTGCCACTTATGGATTGGGCGATAATTCGTTTGATGACGATCCTAAATTTTTGCCAACCTTAAAGCCCTTAAACCCTTACGGACAAAGCAAACACGATTTCGATTTATGGGCCATTAAGCAAACAAAAACACCTCCGTTTTGGGCAGGTTTAAAGTTTTTTAATGTTTTTGGTCCGAATGAATACCATAAAGGTCGTATGGCTTCAGTAGTTATGCACGGAACTTCTCAAATCCGAGAAAACAATTCCATTAAACTTTTCCGAAGTCACCACAAAGATTACCAAGATGGAGAACAAGTTCGAGATTTCATCTATGTTAAAGACGTTTTAGATGTTTTAATTTATCTTTATAACAGCCGTCCCGAATCGGGTATTTACAATCTTGGAACCGGCAAAGCTAGGAGCTGGAACGATTTGGCAAAAGCTATTTTTGGTTCGCTAAACAAAACGGTAAACATTCAATACACCGATATACCCGCCGACATTCGCGACAAGTACCAGTATTTTACAGAAGCAAAAATGCAAAAGTTGGTTCAAACAGGCTATAATCGAGCCTTTACGACTCTTGAAGATGCCGTTGCCGACTATATTAATAATTATCTATTAACCCTTTCGTATTATTGAAACGGTTATTAAATAATCCATATACCTACCTCAGCATGGCTTTTTTGCTGATGCTGATGCTTTTATTTACGGATAAAACCACCGACGACGCCTTTATTAAACGAGAAGAAACGCGACTTGGCACCGATTTACAAAACCATTTGCGCGAAAAAAAAGGCGAAGCACAAAAACTGTTTAATACCAAAGGTTTACTTTCTGCCATTGATCGACGAAAACTCGACGACCCCGCCATTGAAGCCATAGCCAACCGCAACTTTTACCTCGTTTGTACTCGAAACGATAGTTTGTTTTTTTGGAACTCAAACCAAGTCATGATCGATTCATCCATTATGAATCAAAATGATTCGATGAGTTTGACAAATATTGGTCAGCGCTCATTTTTGGTTTGTAAAAAACAAATAGGTAACTACCAATGCTTTTTACTCTATACGGCGGGTGATTTTTCGGATTTAACCACCTTGGCTCCCGATAATCCATTTGTGTCGGGCGGAGGCTATGTTTATGATATTAATGAATCACCGGGCGGGTTTATTATGACTTGGGCTAATGGCGATGAAATTGCCAATTTTAACTTAATAGATATTGAAGGCAATAGCAAAACATGGGTGGTCTTAGGTATTTTCTTTTTATTGCTAATTTCCTTCTTGATTTTTAAGTTTATAGAAATCTGCAATCCTTCAGGACTGAGTGTTAGCGCCTTTTTATTACTTAGCGGCATTTGTCTTTTTTTTAGAATTTTATTGTACCAACGTTGGATTTTACAATCGCTTCAAAACAGTGAATTGTTTAGTCCTGAGATATATGCTTCGTCTTTTCTTCTGCCTTCTTTAGGTGATTTAATCCTCAATATTATATGCTTTCTAGTAATATTTTATGGTTTCACCCAAATTAAAAAAAGACTTTTTTTATATATTCCTTCTACCAAATTGGCGTTGGCAAAAGCCTTTATTATTTGTAATGCATTTTTATTTTGCACCGACTTGGTTTTCTCTATCATCAAAAGTCTGGTAGTGGATTCAAATATTTCCTTCCATTTTGCCGATTTACCTAAAATCAATATATATTCTTTTCTTGGCATGACGGTAATAGGAATCATCATGGGAGGCTTGTTTTATATTGCAAGTTTCCTTTTTAAAACGTCCGGTTTCCGTCATCTTGAAAAGCGAGAAATTATAACAAGTATTATCTCTTCCTTTCTTTTTTACGCCTTTTTTCAAACTTATAATGGGCATCTTTCTTATGTGTCCATATTAACCACGCTGGCTCTTTGCAGCATTATTTTATTATGGTTTATATTTATTCCTTCCATCAAAGATTTTTACCTGAACATATTAATTTTACTAATTATTTCGGGGTTTTCAGCATTCATTATCAATTACCAAAATAAACGTCACGAGCAAGAATACCTGAATGTTTACGCCAATAAAATAGTTTCCAATCAAGATTTGGAAGCCGAAAGCAAGTTTGCAGCCATGGAGCAGCAACTAATCAAAGAATTTATTACGCCTCAAGATTTTCAGAACTTTTTTAAACGTCAGGATGAATACGAAAAGCGAATAAAGAACCTATTCTTTTCTGGATATTTGGACAAATACGAACTTAAAATTTTGAGCTTTGATAGTACAGAACGAAGTATTAACCTCGATTCGCGCTTTACGTTTAAACTGCTGGATCGCATTTACTCCTTTCAGTCGTTTCCTACCATTAGCAATCACTTTTACCAAATAAAAAATAAAACCGGAGTAAGGGGCTATATCGCAAAGTTCGAAACCTGTAATCTAGAGGGTAGTTTTGGATCGGTATTTTTACTTTTGCAACCAAAAATTATTCAAAGTTCGCATTCATACCCGGATATTTTTAACGATAAAAAACAACAGAGTGCATTTGAGTTTAAGGATTATTCCTATGCGTTGTACCAAAATCAAAAATTAGTAAGTCAAAAAGGCGACTATCCTTATCATCTCGCTATTCCTCCCGGTGAAATAAATTCTGAAAAAGGCGATTTTTTTACTTTAAAAGGGTATAAGCATTTTATTAGTTCGCCACAAATTGAGACTACCATTATTATCAGTAAACGCCAAGATTATTTGGTAAAATCATTTGCGCTGTTTTCCTTCATGTTTATCTTTTTTACCACCTTGGGCGTGCTGTTTGCTCTAATTTGGGCCAGTATTTATATTGCCCGATTTGGTTGGCAAAAGTTTAGCAGCAAGCACCGCGACAATACTCCATTACTCGATTTATTAAGCAGAACGCTTCCTTTATTAAGCACTAAGCAACGGTTACTAAGCTCACGAATTCAAATGAGCATGGTGGGTTTGGTATTTTTCGGTTTGGTGGTTTCGGTGTTTTTTACCATTCAGTATGTTCGCTATAATTATAATCAAAGGCAACAAGACCAACTCTTTTTAAAGCTTAAAGAAATTCTGAATCAATTGGAAAACGAACCTGATTTACCACGGAAACTCAAAAACGACGACCGACTTCGGGCACTCGTAAACCAATTGAGCGATGCCAACCGTATCGACCTCAATATTTTTGATGGATCAGGATTGCTACTCGCTTCCACACAACCGGGTATATATTCGCAGTATCTTTTGGCGCCGGTTATGAATCCAACGGCCTTTTTTAAACTTCGCAATGAAAATGCTTCCCAGCTTTTACAAAAAGAAAAAGTTACTGATTTTGAATATTTATCAGGCTATGTTCCGCTCTTCGACGACGAAAAAGTCGTAAAGGCATATCTAAACTTACCCTACTTTACCGAAAAGTCTGAAATTGACAAGGAAATTTCATCCTTTTTGGTTTCACTTATTAATATCTACTTTCTGTTATTGCTTATTGCTATTGTGATTGCATATTTTATCGGTCAGCGAATTTCGCTTCCCTTACAGCTAATTAGAGAAAAGCTTTCCAAAACTACCATTTCATCCAAAAATCAAATTATTGAGTGGAAACGCGATGATGAAATTGGGCAATTGGTTAAGCAGTATAATAAAATGGTTATGGAACTTGAAGAAAGCGCCCATAAACTTAGCGAATCGGAGCGCGAAGGAGCTTGGAAAGAAATGGCCCGACAGGTTGCACATGAAATTAAAAACCCGCTCACTCCAATGAAACTCAATATTCAGCATTTACAGCGGGCTTGGACTGGTGAAGCCGATAAATTAGACGTCACCTTTAAGCGAGTTACGGGAATTTTAATTGATCAGATAGACAGTTTGAGCAGATTGGCCACAGAGTTTTCATCTTTTGCAAAAATGCCAACCGATATGTTTGAAGACTGCCGAATTGACGAAATTTTACTTTCTACGATTCATTTGTTTGAACAATCGGAAAATGTTGAGTTCATTTTCGATAAAAAACTAAAGCCGGCCATTGTTTATACCGATCCGGATCAGATAGGGCGCGTGTTTACTAATATCTTTAAAAATGCTATTCAAAGCATAAGTAGTGATAAAGATGGTATAATTCGCGTTGAATACGTCTGGAATCCTCAAAAAGTTATCATCCATATCACAGATAATGGAGAAGGAATGGCAGATGACATTAAGTCAAAGATATTTGTACCGAGTTTTAGCACAAAAAATTCGGGCATGGGCTTAGGTTTGGCCATCTCTAAAAAAATTATAGAAAATAGCGGGGGTAAAATTGGGTTCACATCCGAAAAAGGCAAAGGCAGCAGTTTCTTTGTAGAGCTTCCGGTGAAACAAGCTTAAACTTTTAGGCTAGCAAGTTTGCAGTGCCTTTTATTCTATTCGGTATCTTCAAAAAAGGTTCTTTAAACAATACAAAAAATAAATTCCCAAAATGGTTTGGTAATTTTAAATAAAATGTTCACTTTTGCAGTCCCAAAAAAAATAATAGGATTATGTCAAGGGTTTGTGATTTAACAGGAAAAAAAGCAATGTCGGGAAACAACGTATCGTTTTCAAACGCAAAAACGAAACGTAGGTTTTACCCAAACTTGCAAACAAAAAAATTCTTCATACCAGAAGAAGGCGAATGGATTACTTTAAAAGTATCTACTAGCGCATTAAGAACTATCAACAAGAAAGGAATTTCTGCTTGTTTGAATAATTTATTCACTAAAGGTAAAATTTAATAACGATGGCAAAGAAAGGAAACCGCATACAGGTAATTATGGAATGTACCGAGCATAAAAATAGCGGAATGCCCGGAACTTCTCGTTACATTACTACGAAAAACAAAAAGAATACAACGGATAGGTTAGAATTGAAAAAATTCAATCCAATATTAAAAAAAGTTACAGTTCATAAAGAAATTAAATAACCATGGCAAAGAAAGTAGTTGCAACACTGAAAACCGGAACAGGTAAAGATTGGGCGAAAATTATTCGTGCTATTAGAAGTCCTAAAACAGGCGCTTATACCTTTAGGGAAGAAATGATGCCATCTGAGATGGTAAAAGACGCATTTAAATAATCAGATTTAATGATTTAATAAAAAGGCTTTCCAGTTTTATAACGGAAAGCCTTTTGTTTTTTTATAGCTTTCAAACATATATTTCAACCAACTGTAAAATCAATATTTTAGTAAATCATGGGACTTTTTGATTTTTTTAAACGCAATAAAACCGAAGAGGAAAAGGAACACCTGACCAAGGGTCTTGAAAAAACTAAAACAAGTTTTCTTTCCAAACTCACTTCTACATTTTTTGGTCGCACAAAAATTGACGACGATTTTCTTGATGACTTAGAAGAGACTCTCGTGTCGGCCGATGTCGGAACTGAAACCACCCTCAGCATTATAAAACGTTTCGAATTGCGTGTAGCTAAGGAAAAATACACCGGGGTGGATGATCTTAACCGAATCTTGAAGGAAGAAATAAGTTTGCTGCTTCAATCGCACAACGATAAACTATCAATTAACGCCAATGCCAAACCTTATGTAATTATGGTTGTTGGAGTAAATGGAGTTGGCAAAACAACAACCATCGGTAAATTGGCTAATAAATTTAAAAATGAAGGTCTAAAAGTTGTTCTTGGTGCCGGTGATACTTTTAGAGCCGCTGCCGTTGATCAATTAAAAATTTGGAGCGAACGCGCTGGAGTAGGTTTTATATCGAAAGGTATGAACACCGATCCTGCTGCGGTTGCTTACGAAGCAGTTAAATATGGTTATGATAATGAAGCAGATGTTGTTATTATTGACACTGCAGGACGCTTACACAATAAGGTTAATTTAATGAATGAATTGTCTAAAATTAAACGTGTTATGCAAAAAGTACGCGAAGATTTACCACATGAAATCCTTTTGGTTCTTGATGGAACTACCGGACAAAATGCCTTTGAACAAGCCAAACAATTTACCGCGGCAACCGAAGTTAATGCCTTAGCTATTACTAAACTAGATGGAACTGCAAAAGGTGGTGTTGTAATTGGTATTTCTGATCAGTTTAAAATTCCGGTTAAATATATTGGTGTTGGCGAAGGCATGGCGGATCTTCAAGTTTTTGAGCCAAATTCTTATGTTGAATCTATTTTCGGTTAAACTATGCGCACAAAAACACGAGTAAAAAACAAAATAAATATTATTACCCTTGGTTGTTCCAAAAACCTTGTGGATTCTGAGGTATTGCTTAGTCAGTTAAAAGGAAACAACATGGATGCTCATCACGAGTCAACCAAAGACGATGCCAATATCATTGTAGTTAATACCTGCGGTTTTATTGAAACCGCTAAACAAGAAAGCATCGACACTATTTTACAATACGTAGATGAAAAGGAAAAAGGAAACATTGAAAAACTGTATGTAACTGGTTGCCTTTCTCACCGATATAAAGACGATTTAAGAGCTGAAATTCCGCAAGTAGATGCCTGGTTTGGCACCTTAGAACTGCCAGGATTATTGAAAACTTTGGGCGCCGATTATCGCCACGAGTTGGTTGGTGAACGATTAACAACCACTCCATCTCATTATGCGTATTTCAAAATATCGGAAGGGTGTAATCGACCTTGCTCCTTTTGCGCCATTCCCTTGATGCGCGGTCAGCATGTTTCCAAATCAATTGAAGATTTAGTTAAAGAAGCCAAAGGACTCGCTCGCTCAGGTGTTAAAGAACTTTTACTCATTGCCCAAGATTCGACCTATTATGGCTTGGATCTTTATGGCGAGCGCAAATTGGCCGATTTGCTTAATCATCTAGCAGATGTTGAAGGTATTGAATGGATTCGCCTTCATTATGCTTACCCTTCGCAATTTCCACTCGACGCCTTAGATGTAATGGCCAAACGCGATAATATTTGCAAATACCTCGATATTCCTTTGCAACATATTTCGGATAATATGCTTAAAATTATGCGTCGTGGAATTACTAAACGCCGCACCCTCGAACTGCTCGATACCATTAAGCAAAAGGTGCCCGGCATTTCACTCCGAACCACAATGCTTCTAGGTCATCCCGGTGAAACAAAAGAAGATTTTAAGGAACTTATGAATTTTGTTGAATCTTATGAATTCGACCGTTTAGGTGTTTTTACTTATTCACATGAAGACAATACGCATGCATTTTCTTTAAATGATGATGTATCTGCAGAGGAAAAGGAAAATCGCGCCGATCGACTTATGAATCTCCAACAGGAAATTTCGCTTTCCAAGAATCAAGAAAAAGTGGGCAAAACAATGAAAGTTTTATTCGACAAAATTGAAGGCGATTACTTTATAGGTAGAACTGAAGCTGATTCTCCTGAGGTGGATAATGAGGTTTTGGTATCTAAAAAAGATAATTTTGTAAGAATTGGTGATTTTGCCAATGTAACCATAACTAAAGCTGAAGATTTTGACCTCTACGGAACTGTTTCCAATGCCTGATAAGCTTTCCATTCCGGTAATTCAAACACCTTATGTAAGCAAATTTACCAGAGATTATTTATCTGGCAAGCAACTCGGTGGCTTTACTCTTGGAAACCCAACTCTCAATCAGCTTAAAAAAAAGGCCGGTGAACGTGTTTTTTTGCAAGAATTAAGAACAACATTGGTCAATGCCTTGTTCAATCAGTATAAAAATGATGGTGTAACCTTAAAACCCGATTCGGAAGTTTATAAAAATATTCAATCGCTTCAAAACTCAGATACGTTTTCGGTAACTACAGGTCAACAAATTCATATTTTTTTAGGCCCTTTATTTTTTGTTTACAAAATTCAGTCGCTTTTGGCCCTGTCCAAACTATTCAATAAAAATAATAAAACCTACTCTTCGGTTCCTGTATTTTGGATGGCAAGTGAAGATCATGACTTAGCTGAAATAAATTACGTAAAACTTTACGGTGAAACATTTACTTGGGAAACAGAAGCTGGAAGTGCGGTTGGTCGAATTCATTGTGACGGCTTGCCCGAATTGATTGATCGCTTAGAAGCTCGAGCAGACAAAAATCCTGAAAATGAAGCCTTATATGCTTTATTCCGTAAACACTATGTTATAGGAAAAAAATTATCAGCAGCCACTCGCAGCCTGCTTCATGAACTATTTGAAGATCAGGGATTAATTATCCTCGATCCAGATGACGCTATACTCAAGCAAAGCTTTTTGCCTATCGTTAAACAAGAAATTGAAAACAAAATTTTATTTAATTCAGGCAAGGAACAAACCCGTATTTTAAAACAAAATAGCTATGAACCGCGCGTCAATGCCCAGGAAATAAATTTCTTTTGGCTTGATAATAAGCAACGCATAAAACTAAAAATTAACCAAGGTCAAATCACAAAAGATCAGACAACAGAAGTTTTATTAAAGACAGAAATCTTTTCTCAACTTGAAAAATTGAGTCCGAATGTGCTTGCCCGTCCCCTTTACCAAGAAACTATTTTACCTAATATTCTTTATTTAGGCGGAAGTGCCGAAATTGAATACTGGCTTCCATTACAGGATGCATTCGCTAAATTTGGCTTACAATACCCAGTGCTTATGCAACGCGATTCTATGCTAATTTTATCTGCCAAAAATATAGAAGCGATTGAAAAAAACGGCTTTGTTTGGCATGAACTTTTTAAATCAGAACAAGAAATAGCCAACGTTTTTTTTGCAAAACATGAACACGAATCGGGTAAAGTTGCCTCATTAATTGCAGGAATGCAAACTCACCTTGATGAGTTAAAATCAGATCTGGAAAACAAAGAAACTCCAGGAATTATTCACCGAGAAGTGAATGAATTGCAAAAAGGCATTGCAAAACTCTCTCGCATTATCGCTGAAGAAGAATTAAAAGTTCAAAAAGAAAATGTATCTCTTTCAAAGCTGCTTAAACTAAAAGTTAAATTCTTTGATTCGAAACAAGAACGCGATGAATTTGTAATCAGCTACCCATTCATTCTTCAGCAACAGTTTGATAAAACGGATGAAATTCTGCCGGAATTGTTTCTTAAAATTCGTTAACTCTGTTTTCACCAAACAAAGTATAAGGGCTGGCTATACGTAGGTTAGCTTGATTTTGGATAGTCAGAATTAGCCTGTATTTGAGAGTAATCAGCGATTTTTTTGCTCCGTTTAAAATTATCCAGTGTTATAATTGATTAATCGATTTTTTAGAAAAATATGTTAAACTTGAATAATGAAAAGAGGAATAAAGACCGTTGCATAATCCCTTGTTTTTCGATTTTCTAATTTTCTGACCAAAATTAAGAAATTTTCAGGTCTACAATTTCATTTTTTATCCGTTTCAAACTTTTTATACTGTTTTTAAGCTCATTTTTCTCTACTTCTTTGAATTAGACGCAATTATGGCTGGACATTGGTATAAATTGTAGGCCATTGCTTCCATAATATTCTGTGTGTGCATCTTTGCTATACCTCTATATCTAGCGCATGTACTATTAAACCGTCTCCTTGTACTTCCAAAAGTTCGTTCCACTTTGAAGCGTGTTTTACCACATAATTTATTGAATAACAACTCCCTTCTGGTTAATGACTTGTTTTTTAAAGCTTTCTTCAATATCCTGTTTTTTTAACCTTTTAGCTTTTAGTAAAGTTTTGTTCTTAGCAGATTGTTACCCCTTGTCTCCAAAAAATGGAATACCAACTGGAAGGTCTATTCCTTCTAAAACTTCCTCTAAGTTACTTATTTCATTGACATTCGCAGCTGTTGTCAATACCCCAGGGATTAGCCCTTCTTCATTTGTAACCACATGCTTTTTGTAACCATATCTGAGCTTTCCAGCTTTTTTAATCCATGCAGCCTCTTTGTCTGCAGAGGACTTTTCGATTTTCACTAACCCTTTTACTTTTTTTTCTTTTTTATCCTCTTGTTGAGGCTCCATATCTTGTTCACAATCATTAATAACCTGATAACTGGCAGCACCTTTTGGCTTCAACGGACTATCTATGATGCTGGCATCAACTATAGCTCCTTTCTTAGCTATTATTTTGTGAGCTTCTAGTTGAGTATTTAAAGCCGTTAATAATTTTTCATAACCCTTTTTACTGGTCATTTCTTTTCTGTATCGGCTTAAAGTGCTATGATCAGGGGCTACTTGCTCCGTTGTTAATCCGCAAAACTTGCTGAATGAAATGCTGTCATTGATTCTGTCCTCTACTTTGTAATCACTTAATCCATACCAGGATTGGCGTAAACTCATTTTGAATAATAGAAGTCCATCATACGCAGGCTGCCCAGTGGCACTAACACCCTAGAATAGTGCTTGTTAATAAGATTGAAAAGAGGCTTCCAGTCAACAAGAAGGTTTACTTGATTGAAAAATACATTTTTAATCTTACAACTGCGTGTATCACAAATTCCATCAGCAAATAATAGATTTCTTTCTATTTTCATGAGATAAATATTTAGTTATATATCTGAATATAAAATATATAACACCTTTTGTTAAGTATTTTACTACAATTACCGTGCAACGGTCTTGAAATGGGTTTGATTTGGTGGTACGCCATTCGTGAATCTGTATTCTGAAATGTTTCCTTAAAGTTTGGTGTCTTCACCAATCGAAGCGAAATTTACAAAATAAGGTTTTACGGAATTTAATGCCCAAGCCGATAAAAACAGGCATACACACAGATTCAAAAAACTTACGGATTTGTTTTTGATAGTGAAAAGACCGACCGATAAGTAATAATTATTTAGGTCTATTTTTTGCTTCTAAAATTCAATTTACCAACAATACCTAAAGAGATAATACCATTTTCTTGTGGATAATTACTTTGGTTTAAATTAACCGATTGCCCAACGTGAATTTGAAATTTTAGAGGATCGTATCCAAACCTAAATGTTACTCCGGGTTCTAATATAAAAGAATTCGGATTTGATAAAATATTATCTACCGATTCGTCTGTAGTTGCAACAAAACCTGTATCTGTATAGTTTGATCGTATGTTTTCTAAATTATAAATGTGCAAATATCCCACCCTAATATTAAAAACAAAATCAAATTTGTTTGATCGCCGACCAAAATTGCCTTGAATAAAGGGTTTTACAAAGTCATTTTTAATAATGGCTGGATAAAACTTTGAACCTTGAGTGTTGCTTGTATAAGTCTGAGAGTAATGATTGGTAACATCACCTTGAGCCAGCCCTCCATAAATTTCGTAACTAATTTTAGGTGTAAGGGTTTTGTAATAGCCAAGCGCTAATTCATACTGCCATCCCCTGCCATAACTTTCATCCTGTATCGCATCTTTATTAAAGCCACCTTCGGCACTATAAAGCGAACCAAAAACAGATAAACGAGAATTAAGAGCAGAGGCCAACTGAAACTGCAAATTTTGGTCAATATCATCTCCACTGCCGATGTGTGCTGAAATTTGAGTTTCGCCCTTTTCTCTAAACAATGGCGTAGTAGCGGTGGTGGGGGCGTAAAATTTAGGATCACAAGCTTATATTGAAATCAATAGAATTGATAAAAATAACTTTTTAATCAAAAATGTTTCTCTCATATTTTTTGAACTCTGAAACAAAAATAGTTAATTTTTATAATTAGGTTTTCGTTTTTATAACTTAAATGTGCCAAGCTTTAAGAACCTGTAAATGCTTTTATTTGTGTGGTTGGCAACAAAATCACATTAACGCATTGATACAAGCAGTATTAAAAAATTTCATATAGATAATATTTTTTCTATAAAAAGGTTTTGTAGTGCTTTAAAAAAAATTAAATTTGCACTCCTTAAAAAGGGCCTATAGCTCAGTTGGTTAGAGCACCTGACTCATAATCAGGTGGTCCCTGGTTCGAGCCCAGGTGGGCCCACAAGTAAAATCAAGGCTTAAAGACTTTCAGAAATGGAGGTCTTTTTTATTTGCACGCAATTTGCACGCAATTTTAGTATTTATTTAAGTGTATAATTTTCTATTTCACAGGTAATTGCCCAATCATAAGAGTCTCTAAGTAAATTATAAACACAAGTTCAATCCAGTTAAAAGTATATAGTTTAAAGAAACGATATATATATATGACAACTTTTGAGGCATTTATTTAGTGGATAAAATTTTAGATATACTTGCTAATATAACTGATGGAGCCTGTTACACTTCCTTCAGATATTATGCGGACGATGAAATTCGTTTGCCGACTCTTACATATTATGAAACTCAAAAATTTACAATCAAAAATGACAGGCATGGTGAAACGAATCAAGATCATAAAGCTCCAATTGATTTAATCAGCTATTCAAAACGAATACAAAATGAGGAACCATTATTTCGATTTTTTTTAGTTGGCTCCAGGCGAACTTATAAAATAGATGACATTGAAATAAACAGAAGAATATATCCAATAATGGCAGGACAAATAGGTGTGGCATTTAATAAATTACTATCGGCATTAGGATAACTCCTTTCATAATTTATGTAGGGCTTAAACGTAGCCAGCATAAATTCATCTTCCCTCTTTTGGGCCTCTAAAATATCATACTCTGCTCTGTAAGTATGAAAATTGCCTATAGTACCTTTTGTCCTGAACCCAAAATTGTAATATTGAGAATCTGTTGATTTAGTAGTTGGAGGGTTAGTATCATCCACTACTTTATCCACAAGTTCAGCCTGAATAACAAACGTGGTATCAGGTCGCCAGATAGGTTGTATTGCAACATTCATGGCATCCTTGATTTTCGTGTTTTGTGTATCTAATTGGTCCTGTAAAGGGATAGTTTTATTGTAACTAAAGGTTTTTTCATTTTCCGCTTCAATACTATAAATCCATGCTGCATCACTTATAGCAAACGCTGTATTGAGCGTATCGAATTTAGAATATTTCTTTGCATTCAAAAGATGGCCATCTATGTATATTCAATTTTTTTTGAAGCCTTATCGCAATACACGGTTATCTAGTGCCAGTTATTATCCACGAATTTAATATTCGCGCCACTAGCAGCCTTTGTTGGGCCCGAATATTTCAATTGCAACACATTATTTGTAGTTCCATAGCCTTTCATTAATTCAAACATAAGGCTTTCGATATATGCTGTATTGTCAAAGCTGCCACTCAGGCGATAAGAGCCTCCCATAGATTTCTTTTCCATGATAAGGAAATTTTTGTTGGGGATTGCGCATCCAAAAGCTGAATTGAACCAAACACCAATCAAAAACTGGTTACCATTAATATTCAGCCTTGTATCATGGGGAACTTCCATTGCTCCGTAACAAAACGTTAATGCGGTAGCGGTAACTCCGGTATTGCCGGGAGCTAAACGGGGATTATTAATACCCATATAAGAAGCATCAAGACCATTTGAAGAAGAATCGTTTGGGCTATTATCCATCTCATAGTTTGCTACTTCATTCCCCGAGGTTACCGGATGCGGGTATTGAATGGTATTTTTTGCAGAACCGGCCACTAACGAATCATTTAAAATAACCAGATTGTCCAATGTAATCCCATTGCAATTACCCATAGTAAAATTACCATCTCCACCTATAAAGAGGTTTCCTGTGTTGGCTGCAAGCACCCCACCTGTTCCTGTGCTTCCTGTTATGCCCGAAGCATTAATGCAAATTTCAACTTTAGAAATTTTTGTTACATCATGCGTATAACCTTCATACTCATCACCAAGGAGAGAAGCAGCTACATTATCTGTTTGTACAAGGCTATATTCTTCTAATGGTAATCCCACAGGGCTATCCATATTATCAGATAATAATTCAAAATACCTAATGGTTACAGTAGTTGTAGAATCGGCTTCTATATTTGGTTTTACTTTATTGCATGCTTCAGGTAATTGAATAATAATGGTATTGCCGGCATCTATCCTTAAAGCCGTAGTATAAACCGAATCATCTGGTGTGCGGTTTTCTACGGATGCGGTAATACTTTTAGTTATGATATTAAAACCGTTTTTTCCATAATAAGTTTCTGTTTGATAGGTTAGCCCATTTTCTCCCATCCATTCTAATTCAAACCCTTTTTTCCGCGTTTCCTGGCATGTTATTATACCTTGTGTAAAGCCCATATATTCCAAGGTATGCAAACCTTTAGAGGCATTTGCTGAAATGCGATAAAGGGTTTAATGCCAGTACCCTTATTTTTGAGTTTTTACCGGGTTCACTAAGTTGCCAATTAGCCAAAGGTAATGTTTGAAGGAAATTAGAATTAAATGCTAATTCACTTATTACCTCCGGTATTAATTTAATATTAGGCACACTTTCATAAGGTTCATAAGGAGCCCAGGCACCTGCACCTATACCGGGATCCCAATATTTAATTTTTAGCTTCTTGATTTCCATTATATGCTTCACCTGCGGTAGTAAACCTTTTTGAGGTGGAACCATCACCGTGTTTTCACTACCCATAACCTGGCCTAAAAGTTTAATTCCATCATCGGTGCCCGAAGTAGTATCTATTACTGAATATTCAAGGTCAATATCTATAAAGCTATCCAAGGGTACAATGTAGTTATCAAAACCACCCCATAAATTGTCAGTTGGAGCCGGAATAGTATTATTCCCAAAAGTCGCAAACATTATTTCAGATAAAAAATTTGGTTCAGCAAGCTAAAAATCAAGTTTTTCAGTAATCGCCTTAGAGATTTTCATAGCCACATTGCAGAATTCCCCCTTT
>Ga0209181_10006151_pt1 | contig 16953 bp, 21 predicted proteins | sample MAT05_FD_187208 | JGI IMG/M metagenome (GOLD analysis project Ga0209181, IMG submission 187208) | Freshwater microbial communities from Lake Fryxell liftoff mats and glacier meltwater in Antarctica - MAT-05 (SPAdes) (version 2) | ecosystem: Environmental > Aquatic > Freshwater > Ice > Liftoff...
GGTGTTGGCCGACATGCTGCCGTTGCTGCGCCGCTGCGGCTTCGACGCCGTGCAGCTGGCCGCCGGGCAGAGCGAAGACACCGCCCAGCGGGCGTTGGGCTTCATCAGCACGCCCTACCAGCGCGTGCTGACCGAGCGACGACAGGCCGCGGCGCAGGCATAGGCGCCCGTCACTCTGCGCCCGTCACTCAGCAGCAGCAGGGGGGCACGGCTTGATTTGACAGCGCCAGCAGCCCCGCCAACACGGCAACGTCAAGCCCAGCAAGAGTGCGCGCCACCGCTGCCGCAGTGGCGCTGCACCTGCACAAAACCCTCTCCTGCAAGGCGCGCTGTCGCTCTGGCGCCACCGGGTGCTGCAATCAACCCTGCCCTTGACGCGGGGCATGCCCGACACGGGCATGCTGCAGCCTAAAATATAGGGTTTGCGCTGGTGCCACGCACGCACCGTGCATCTCTTCCTTCCACCGAGCCTGGTCATGACCCACGTTGTTCTCGAATCCTGCATCCGTTGCAAATACACAGACTGTGTCGATGTGTGCCCCGTCGATTGTTTTCGCGAAGGCCCCAACATGCTGGTCATCGACCCTGACGAATGCATCGACTGCGCCGTTTGCATTCCTGAATGCCCGGTCAACGCCATCCTTCCCGAGGAAGACGTTCCCAGCCACCAGTTGGCCTTCATCAAGCTCAACGTCGAACTGTCGCGCTCATGGAAAAGCATCACCAAGCGCAAGGCGCCGCTGCCCGACGCCGACGAATGGAAAGACAAGCCCGACAAGCTGGACCAATTGATTCGTTGACGCCCGCCGTCAACGGTCGGCAGCAGGCCTCTTGAAGGTGGCCCGCAAGACACCCCGTGTACCCATCACCAGACCTCCTGGCGTTTGTGCTTGGACGGCGCCAACACAACCATCCCTGGCATGACTTTCGAAGCGAACACCCCATTGCAGCCCACCATCGAAACCGATGCCGTGATCGTCGGCGCCGGCCCTGTGGGCCTGTTCCAGGTCTTTGAACTCGGGCTGCTGGAGATCAAGGCCCACATCATCGACAGCCTGGCCTACCCGGGCGGGCAGTGCATCGAGCTGTACCCCGACAAGCCGATCTACGACATTCCGGCCGTGCCGGTGTGCACGGGCAAGGAACTGACCGACAACCTGCTCAAGCAGATCGCCCCCTTTGGCGCCACCTTCCACCTGGGCCAGGAAGTGACCCAGGTAGAAAAGCAGGCCGACGGACGCTTCTTCGTGGCCACCTCCAAGGGCACGCAGTTCCTCACCAAGACGGTCTTCATCGCTGGTGGTGTGGGCAGCTTTCAGCCGCGAACGCTGAAGGTGGACGGACTGGAAAAATTCGACGAGACACAGTTGTTCTACCGTGTAAAGAACCCGGCTCAGTTTGCGGGCAAGAACCTGGTCATCGTCGGTGGTGGCGACTCGGCCCTGGACTGGGCCCTGAACTTCGCGCAGCAGGGGCCCCACAAGGCCGAGAGCGTGATCCTCATGCACCGCCGCGACGGCTTCCGTGCCGCGCCCGCCAGCGTGGCCAAGATGAAGGAACTGTGCGACGCCTACGAGATGCAGTTCGTGGTCGGCCAGGTCACCGGCTTCGAGGAACAGGCGGGTCAGCTGAAACAGCTCAAGGTCACTGGTGCCGACGGCGTGACGCGGTTGGTGCCGCTGGACATGCTGCTGGTGTTCTTCGGCCTCAGCCCCAAGCTGGGTCCGATCGCCCAGTGGGGCCTGGGCATCGAGCGCAAACAGATCACGGTGGACACCGAAAAATTCGAGACCACCACCAAGGGCATCTTCGCCGTGGGTGACATCAACATCTACCCGGGCAAGAAGAAGCTCATCCTGTCGGGCTTTCACGAAGCCGCGCTGGCCGCCTTCGGCGCCAGCCCCTACGTGTTCCCCAATAAACGCGTACTTTTGCAGTACACCACCACCAGCCCCAAGCTGCACAAGGTGTTGGGCGTGGAGTCGCCGGTCTTCGACTGATAATGGTCTTGCACCACGGAAGTCCGTCCGTGGTGCGTTCGCTAGGGGTGCTGTGGTTGGCCGATGTGCCAGCTCCGGCTGAGAAAGTCCCTTTGAACCTGATTGAGGTAATCCTCGCGCAGGGAAGCAACCGGAACCCGGGTGGCCACCATGGCCGGCCCTTGTTGACAGTTTGCCCACCTGCCATCGCTTTGAAGGAAGCAAGATGGCACGTCATTCCATTTCCATCATCACCCTGGCCTGTCTGGCCAGTATGCAGGCCGCCGCGCAAGAGCCGTCCGCGGGCGTCACCCAAAGCATGAACATCACGGGCCGAAGCAGTTTGCTGAACACGGCTGGCGTGGCCGGCTTCGGTGATGTGCCGCTGTCGAAGTCGCCCTACAGCGGCAGCGTCATCAACCTGCGCCAGCTGCAGGACGCCGGCATCACCAGCCTGGCAGACATCACGCGGCTCGATGCCACCACCACCGACGCCTACAACGCACCTGGCTACTGGGGCCAGCTGGCGGTGCGTGGGTACATCCTCGACCCGCGCTACAACTACAGGCGTGACGGCCTGCCCATCAACGCCGAGACCGTGCTGCCTGCGGGCAACAAACAGGCGCTGGAGGTGCTGAAAGGTGTGACTGGGTTGCAGGCCGGCACCAGCTCGCCCGGTGGCCTGGTGAACCTGGTGGTGAAGCGTCCGCAGGCCGACATCACCAGCGCTCAAACCAGCGCCACCGACAGCGGCAACGCGGCCGTTGCGATCGACCTGGGCCGCAGAAGTGAAACCGGCCTGGCCTGGCGAATCAACGCCGAAGGCGAGCACCTGGAGCCCGCACTGCGCAACGCCAAGGGCACCCGCCACCTGCTGGCGCTGGCTGTGGAAAGCAGAGTCGGCGCTGCCGGCTTGCTGGAGGCCGAGCTGGAGCGGTCGCGCCAGAGCCAGCCCAGCATGCCCGGCTTCAGCCTGCTGGGCGGCCGGTTGCCACCGGCCAGCAGCATCGACCCCCGCACCAACCTCAACAACCAGCCCTGGAGCCTACCCGTCGTGTTTGACGGCACCACTGGATCGCTGCGTTACACCCATGCCCTCTCATCCAACTGGACGGTGGTGGCGCACACCATGCAGCAGCGGTTGGGCACCGAAGACCGCGTGGCGTTTCCATACGGCTGCAGCAGCGAAAACGACTACACCCGCTACTGCAGCGACGGCAGCTTCGATCTGTACGACTACCGCAGCGAAGGCGAGAGGCGCCACAGCACGGCGCTGGACCTGTCGGCCTCTGGCCGCCTGCGGGCTGCGGGCCTAACGCAACACGTCAGCGTCGGCGTGCTGTCGACGCGACAAACGATCCGCCTGGGTCGCCAGGCCTACAACTGGGTGGGCACAGGCACCATCGACGGGCTTTCAAGCACGCCGAGCGACCCAGCGCTGACCGATGAAAACACCAACCGCAGCGAACGCAGCACCGAGTGGCGCTTTCAGGACCGCGTCGAGTTGCGGTCGGGTACCAGCCTGTGGCTCGGCCTGCGCCACAGCAGCATTCATCGCGACAGCGTGCGCACTGATGGCAGTCGGTCCACCCAGTACGCACAACGGTTCACCACCCCCTGGGCCGGCGTCTCGCACGACATTGCGCCCGGCCTGATGGCCTATGTGAACGCCGGCCAGGGCATCGAGAGCGAGGTTGCACCCAACCGCAGCCGCTACACCAACGCTGGTGTGCCGCTGCCCACACTGAAGAGCCGGCAGTTCGAACTGGGATTGAAACAACGCCAGGGCAGTCTGACCTGGAACCTGGCCGCCTTCGACATCGACCGCCCCTTGTGGAGCGATATCGGCGCCTGCAACGTCGCCCGCACGTGCACGCGGCAACACAACGGCAGCCAGCGCCACCGCGGTATCGAGGCCGATGCAGAGTGGAGCGCCGGCCCCGTCAGCTTGCGGGGCAGCGCCATGCTGCTCAGGGCGCGTGTCGAAGGCCCCTTGAATGGGGCACAACAAGGGCTGGAGCCCCCAAACGTGCCCGCACGCACACTCAAGTTGCAGGCCGCCTACAACCTCGTTGCGGTGCCTGGCTTGAGCCTGTTGGCCTTCACCACACACGAAGGCGCACGCATGGTGGACCCTGAAAACACCGTGTCGACGCCGGGCTGGACGAGGCTGGACCTGGGCGCGCGCTACGCAGCCAAGGTGGCCGGGATCGCAACCACCTGGCGCCTTGGTGTGGACAACGCCACGGACCAGCGCGCCTGGAAAGAAGCCCCGTACCAGTTCGGACACGCCTATCTGTACCCCCTGCCCGCCCGCCAGTGGCACGCCAGCGTGCACTTGAGCCTTTGACGCGCACTTGTGCCGACTGAAGCCACACTCTTCCAAGCTATACTGTTGGGCTCAATTCCTCGATAGCTCAGTCGGTAGAGCGCCGGACTGTTAATCCGTAGGTCCCTGGTTCGAGCCCAGGTCGGGGAGCCAACAAAACAAGGGGTTACGTGGGAACGTAACCTCTTTTTCTTTTGCTCATGGACGAAACATCAGACAGTTGTCTGATATCGCCCTCCTGGCATGTGGCCGGCACATGCGGCATCGTGCCCGCGAACACCAGTCCAAGCGCGGGTTCCCGTGCATCAAGATCGAAGCGAGACCGACCCTCTGCGCGGCATGTTCGCGTCTCCGGACCGAGCCGAGCTGCGTGTCGACATAAGTCCGTCAGATTCACCCTGACCTCAACAGCGGCGCACTGCGCGCTATGGTCAATTCGTCTCGGTGCCCGAGAACGGCAACGGGGACTTTATACGCATGGTCAGCGACAGGCGCGAGGCGAACGGCGTAGCTGATCAGGGTGCCGGGCGGCATCAGCGGCGAAAGCTGCTGGCATTCACGGACGGCGGTTTCCGGCTCCAGGACAAGGTACAGGGCCTGCGTGCCCGGGCGGTGGGTCCGCCCACCGTGCGCCGCAGCGCCGGCGCCGCTGGTCGGCGCCGTGGCCCACGGCGGCGTGCGCATTCGGTACGCCGTCAGCGGGCCAAGCCTGGTCAGGATCATCCCGCTGCGCCGGCCTCGATGGAGGCGATGTAGCGCAGCAGATCATCGGTCCTCCCCTCTGACACCAGCCGCTCGGCCGTCTTGTAGCCGAACACGGACAGCGGCTCGTTGCTTCACAGAGGGTCAAACCGACTCGCGTACTAGAACCGAAGCTTCCCAATGGGCTAGACTGCACAGTATTCTGTCATCTAACCCTCAAGGAGCCGGCCATGGGCTTTTCAGCCAGCGATGTGGTGCCCTTCACCCAGGCACGCGCCAAGCTGTCCGAGTTGGCCGACCAGGCCAAGGCCGGCGCCGAAAAGATCATCACCAAGAACGGTGAAAGCTACGTCGCCCTGATAGACGCCGACCGCCTGGACTACTACCACCGGCTGGAGCGCGAGCGCATTCACCTGCTGCTGATTGAAGACGCCAAACGGGGCCTGGCCGACATCACGGCTGGCCGCACCTACAAGGCTGACGCCGCCCTCGCCCAGCTACAGCAACGCCGAGCTGCAGCATCGACCTCGAGCGCACGCCACACCACCGGCACAACCGGCAAGGCCGCCAAAAAGCGTGGTTGAGGATGTCTGCCGGGTCGAGCTGACCGCCAGCTTCCTGGAACGTCTGGACGCCATCGAGGCGTTCTTGACCGAGGCGGATGCAGCCTCTGCCTTCGACGACCTGCTGGCAGAGTTGCGCGCCACCGTCATCACCAACCTGGCCCGCTTCCCACGCATCGGCCGGCGCTACCTGGACAACCCGCCGCAATCGGCCGAGGCACTGGCCCAGCTCGCCTCGCTGCCGGCCGGCGCTGCGAGCGCCCTGCGCGAGTACCTGCACGGTGACTACCTTCTGCTTTATGCGGCGATGGACGCCGACGCCACTGTGTACCTGTTGTCTATTCGGCATCACCGCCAACTTTCGTTCGATTTCGCTCGCCTTTGGCCAGCACCGAAACAATGAGCCTCGTGAAATCTGAACAACGTGTTGCCGACCATGGCGAGGTCTCCACACCCGCATGGTTGGATGAAGCCATGCTTGATATCGTGAAGGAAGAGACCGAGCGCATCGATGCGCGTTTTCTGGGTTATGAAGAGCTTTCCATAAGGGCCGGGACTGTCAGTACGCCGTGGCACCCGCAAGTTGCCATTCGCAATGGCGCCGGCGCGGCCGACTGCTTGCTGTGAGCGTCGGCGGCTCGTGCCGACCCATCAGCGGCATTCGCTGTCGCAAGCAGACTGTCGACAAGCGTTCGCCCATGCAGCTGCACTGCCGAATCTTGGTGCGCGAGTCCTTCGTGGTCGACGTTGCATGGTCCAATCGTTCGAATCGCCCCGGTACGCCGTCAAAGGAACCCGATGACCACACGACGAAGCATCGTCATGGCTGGCGCAACGTTCGTTACGGGGCGCGTCCTCGCTGTCGGCACCGGCGAGTGGGACACCGCCGCGCCCGAGACCCAGGGGCTGCGTGCCGGCGTTGTGGCCGATACCCTGCAGGCTGGCGAAGCGTTGCCCGGCCTGCGCGCGCTGCTGGTTGCTCGGCATGGCGTGCTGGTTGCCGAGCGCTACTACGCAGGCTCCTCGGCCGAAAGCCTGCAGGCCATCAACTCTGCAACCAAGAGTGTGTGCTCCATGCTCGTGGGTCTGGCCGTGCGCGATGGCCGCCTGAAGAGCCTGGACGACACGGTGGCGCAACTCATCCCGGACGCCGTGGCCGAGGTGCCCGACTCACCGGCGGCCTCCGTGACGCTGCGCCAGATCCTCGCCGGCCGATCAGGGCTGGCCTTTGACCCGATGCTCTTCGGCCAACTTGCCAGCGCGAAGCCGCTGGTGCGCTTTGCACTCAGCCGGCCGGCCGAGCCCGTGTCGCCACCCGGGTGGTCCTATAACGACGCGTTGGTCTCGCTGATTGCGCCCATCCTCAGCCGCGCCGCCCAGGGCGCAGATCTGTCCATGCAGGCCTCACAGCTCCTGTTTGAACCGCTTGGCATGGCGCCTTTCCAATGGCGGCGTGATCGCGACGGCAACCCGCTGGCGGCCGCGGGCTTGGCGCTGCGACCTCGCGACCTGCTCAAGCTGGCGGCGTTGATGGTCGAAGGGGGCCGCTGGCGTGGTGCACAGGTTCTGCCCGAGTCATGGGTGATCGAAAGTCTCGCGCCCCAAGGACCGGCCACATGGCGGGCGGGGCCGGTTGCTGACGTGGGCTACGGACTGCTGTGGTTCACTGGGCGCCTGCGTGGGCAACGCGTAGCCTGGGCTTGGGGCTATGGCGGACAGTTCTCGCTCCTGGTACCTGAACTGAAGCTGGTCGTGGCCACCGCCGCCACATCACCGCCCCCGCCCGCACTGCGGGCGCAGACCGATGCGGTGATGACCCTTGTGGGAAGACTGGTGGAGGCGGCTGCGTAGTGCCTGCGCGGAGTAGCGCGGCGATAGCGCAGGTGCCGCCATGTCTTTGGCTGCTTGCCGAAAGCTGCCTGCCGCCACCGTCGGCAGATGGCCAGACGCGTGAGTAGCCGACGGTCAGGTATCCGGCCGCTCGGGGAACGATTTTGCTGTCATTGCTAGCAGCGACTACAATGACTCCTTGGAGGAATGCGCCGTGGGGACCTTGACCATTCGAAACCTGGACGACCTCCTCAAAAGCCGCCTGAGGATGCGCGCTGCGGCCCGCAATCGATCCATGGAGGAGGAGGCCCGGCAGATCCTGCGTGCAGCGCTACAAGAACCAGTAGCGCAGACGCTGGACCTGGGCACGCGCATCCGGGCACGGTTTGCGACATTGGGCGACGTGCAGCTTGCGGTTGAAGCGCGCCAGACCCTGCGCGAGCCGCCCGAGCTTGATGGGCAGCGGCAAGCTGTCGCGCCCGGCAAGCCAATGGCAAGCACGACTCGCCGATGAGCACGCTCCTCGACACCGATGTGCTGTCCGAACTGCTTCGGTCCACACCCGAGCCGATGGTGCTGGCATGGTTCGCAGACCAGTCTTCCGACACCTTGTTCGTCAGCGCTGTCACGCAGGCCGAGATGGCCCTCGGCGCGAGACGGATGCCGGCAGGCAAACGGCGCACTTCTTTGCAGGCTGCCTTGGGCGCCATGTTTAGCGAAGACTTTGCCGGGCGGATACTCCCGTTCGACAGCGCAGCTGTACCGGCCTACGTCGACATCGTCAGTGCCCGCCGTGCATCTGGCAGACCCATCTCGCAGTTCGACGCTCAAATCGCGGCCATCGCACTTCACGCCGGCGCCCAATTGGCAACCCGAAACGTCAATGACTTCGAGAACTGCGGCGTCACCGTGGTCAACCCATGGAGGGCGGCCGCCGGCTGAAGCGATGAACGACCGTGGCATCGTGCCCGTCGCATGATCATCGCGCCCGGTCTGGCCCACGGCGCATGGGTGAATCATCCTCTGACCGTGCGGCAGTTGCTCCGGCGCTCGATCCGCCCTGCCCTTGCCCATGCGCGGCCAACCCTGGCTTGCAGGCCCCGAGCGCTGCCTGATATTCGAAGCTGAAAAGAGCAGGAACCTGGGCAAAGTCAGGCCGAACTTCGCAGAAATATCAGACAGCAAAGCCCCGGAAAGTGAGCATTGGCGCGGGTTTCCGGCTGGTTCGGTGGGTGGGCTGTCAATCCGCAGTCCCTGGTTCGAGCCCAGGTTGGGGAGCCAAGAAATAGGGCTGGCGTCCAGTCCATGAATGCGTTCGCTTGCGCATGCGTGTACCTCCCCCATGTGAGCTGAACCAGCGCCAGGCGGCTCGCTCAAGGCACGGTCGTGACACCATGACTCCAGGCATGACCTGACTCGTTGCCGACTCAACCCATTGGGCGAGTGCCACGGCAGGCTGGGTACCGGGAACACCCCCGGAAGGCCGCTCCGACGCGCCCATTGGCTCGAACCGGACCATGACCGCCAGCCCGCGCGCTGCTGAACCGCCGCAGCTGCAACGCGTGCCCGGCGCAGCAGATCAGAGCTTCGGGATGCGCAGCGTCTTACTGATCATCAAGCTGCCCGACAGAGCGAACATCAGCACCAACGGATGCAGTGTCCATCCGAGCAAGTCCCAGGCCCCGCCCGGCAACGGCACGCTGAGGCCGCGTTGCCATGCAACGCCTGCAAGCACGGCGGTCAGCACCACGCTGGTGGGAATCGGCGTGCCTTCGAAGTAGGCCACCTTGTCGGCACCGGCCGAGAGGCTCTCAGCCGTCACGTTGTAGCGCGCGAGGCGGCTGACGCCGCAGCCGACAAAGTAGATCAGCACCACGACGTCCCAGCCGCCCCGCAGGCCGCCGGCGAAGGCCAGTGTCGCGGGGGCCACGCCAAACGAGATGATGTCCGCCAGCGAATCGAGCTCGCGGCCCAGCGCGGAGTGCTGCCGCCGCCAGCGGGCCACCCGCCCGTCGAGCCAGTCGAAGGCGAACGCCAGCGGCGCCATCGCAGCGGCCCACAGGAAGTCGGCCAAGTCGCCGCTGCTCATGAACGCCATCGCCAGGAAGATGCCGGCCATGCCGCAGGCTGCATTGCCCAGGGTCACGAAGTCTGCGAGCTGAAAGTCGCGCATCATCGAAAGATGACGGTGGGGAGGTGTGGAACGAGACATGCTGAACCTCTTCGAGTTGGCCATTCACTGCCGGAATGCAAGGCGCATCGGCGGCGGACGCCGTAACGCCTGCGCTGGCGAATTCTCGGCGCCTGGCGCGGAAGGCGCAGAAGACGGCGGCCTCAAACCTGACGAGCGAAGCGACCAGATCTCGCTCAGGGCTGTTTTCGCCCAGATGCCAGCACCAGGTAGACGCGCCCCGCGCGGTGCGCGGCCACGCTGCGCTCGCGGATTACCGGCCCGTAGCTCGTCAGCGTCATCGCCACGTAGCCGGTGTAGAAGGTCGCCAGGTCGGCCGCCAGCGTGGCCGCGACCTGGCCGCACAGGGCCACCAGCCAGCGTACCCGGCCGTGCCAGGAAGTTGTCTGTCGGAGTGGCGACTGGGCCCGCGGCGTGATGAAAGCGCCGGGCCGGGGCGCCAGCGGGAGTCGTTGCGCTGCCCGAAGGACAAGTCCCGACTATCGGGCGGCCGGTACTACAAGCTGATCAGATCTCGGTGTCGCTCATCACAACATCGACCCCAAACCCTTCATCTGAACCGCCAGCGATATCAGGCATCCAGTCCCGGCCAAAGTCACCAGTCGAAGGCGGCATTGGCTGCAGTTTCGCGACAAGTACAGAACACAGTGGCGCAGTACCCCAGGAGCGTGGGCGGCAGAAGGTCGTCGGCTGCAACGCGCGGCAAACCGGTCTCGCCGGGTACCGCCTCCTGCGCCCAGGGGGCGAGCCATGGGCTTGTCGGTGCTCCCCAGCGATCCTCGGTTTTCGCACGTTTCGCTTCGACGCCTTCTGCCGCCCGCGCTCCTAGCGCCTGGCGGCGTACGGCAGCCAGTTCGCCAGCGCCGGAAAGAAGATGATCGCCACCACAACCAGCAGCAATGCGATGACGAAGGGCATCACCTCTCGACTGGCAGCCAGCATGCCTGTCTTGGCGATGCCGCAGGTGACGAACAGACAAGCCCCGACCGGGGGAGTGATCAGGCCGATGGCCAGGCCGATGATCGTGACCAGTCCGAACTGCACCGGATCGATGCCTTGCAGCTTGATCAGCGGCCACAACACAGGCACCAGGATGATGATGTTGGCACCCAGATCCAGCAGCATCCCGGCCACCAGATACACACACAGGATCAACAGAAGGATCAGGTGAGGTTCGGTCGTCAGGTGCATGATGGCCGCCGCGATGGCATGGGGCACTTGCTCGCGCGTGATGATCAGTCCGTACAGCGACGCCGTGGCGATCATCAGCATCACGACCCCGGTGGTGCCCATCGAGTCGATGACGATCGCGGGCAGATCACGCACCTTGATCGAGCGGTAAACGAAGAGCCCGATGACCAGCGCGTAGGCTACGGCGACCACCGAAGCCTCGGTCGGCGTCGCGATGCCGTAGCGGATGCTGCCGATGATGACCAGGGGCATCACCAGCCCCCAGAAACTGCCGCGGGCGGCGCGGCCGATCGAACGCAGGCTGGGCCGTGGACCACTGGGGTAGCCTCTGCGCACCGCGAGCAACCAGACCGTGCCCATCAAGGCGATAGCCATCAGCAGCCCAGGGATCAAGCCGCCCAGGAACAGGTCACCGACCGACACGCCGGTGGCCACCGCAAAGATGATCATCGGGATCGACGGTGGGATCACGACACTGATCGTCGATGCGCTGGCGGTGACCGCGGCGGTGAACGCCGGCTCGTAGCCGCGGTCGATCATCGGCGGTATCAGCGCCGCGCCGGTCGATGAGGCTTCGGCCACGGCGGAGCCGGTCATGCCTCCCATCATCGTGCCGGCGGCGATATTGGCGTGGGCCAGGCCACCCCGCATGAAGCCGACCAGCGAGTCGGCGAAATCGACGATGTCCTTGGCGATGCCGCTGCGCGCCATCAAATGCCCGGCGAGCAGAAAGAACGGCACCGCCAGCAGCACGAAGCTGTCCATCGAGGCGGTCATCTTCTGCACCACCAGAGCCAGCGGCAACCCACCGTAGATCACCGCCGCCAGCGAAGCCACGCCCAGCGCGAACGACACCGGCACGTTGAGAAGCAGCAGCACGAAGAAGGAAACGAACAGGATCCAGGCCATGGCGTGCGTTCAAATGGATGTGGCGGGCGTCACCGTTGCCGCGGACGCGGATGCCGCTGGCAACCTCCCGCCCGTGGACCACCCGAGAAGGATGTCGACGCTGATCAGCGCCGCCATCACCGTGTGGGCCAGGTACACCCACTTCATCGGCAACTGAAGCACGGCCGACAGCTGACTGCCGGATATGCCCATCAGCGTCACGTTGCCCCAGGCGGTGTACAGGCAGAAGCCGAGCACCAACCCGTCAACCATGATCGCGGAGAGTCGACGCAGGGCCGCCGAGCGCAGCAGCAGGACGGCGTCGAGCGCAATGTGCTGACGCCGCCGCCAAGCCACCCAGGCACCCAGGTAGCCGATCCAGACGAACAGGTAGCGCGACAGTTCCTCGGACCAGATCAGCGGGTCGTTGAACACATAGCGCCAGACCACCTGTGCCAGGCACACCAGCGTCATCACAGACACCAGCAGGATCAGCAGGCCCTCGAAGGCCCGCTCGACATAGCGCCACCAGCGGGCCATTCGACTGCGCTCGCCAGTGCCCGCCTATTCGCCCTGAGCGCGGATTTCGGCCAGCATCTTCTGGTCCACCGTCTTCAGCGCGTTCGCCACATCAGCCGTTGCATTGCGGAACGGCGTGGTGTCGACCTTGGACACCACCATGCCGCGCTTGCGCAGCAGCTCGACCTGTTCGGTCTCCATCTTCGCGCTCATCGTGCGCTGGTAACCCGTGACCTCCTTGGCGGCGTCACGCACCTTGGCCTGGATGTCGGGCGGTAGCTTGTTCCAGCTGGCCTTGCTCATCATCAGGTAGTGGATGCCGTACAGGTGGCCAGTCAGCGTGACGTTCTTCTGCACCTCCCACAGCGAATTGCCGTAGATGACGGCGATGGGGTTCTCCTGACCATCGATCACGCCCTGCCCCAGGCTCGTGAAGACCTCGCCCCAGGCCATCGGGATCGGTGCCGCACCCAGCCGCTTGAAGGCCTCGATGTGAACCGGGTTCTGCATCGTGCGCACCTTCAGCCCGACCAGATCCTTCGGCTCGGTGACCGCTTTCTTGGTCGTCAGATGGCGCCAGCCACCTTCAAAGTACGCCAGACCGATGAGACCCTTGGCATCCATCGCGACTTTGAGTTCCTGACCGACCTTGCCGTCCAGCACCTTGTGGGCGTGCTGCGCGTCCTTGAACAGGAATGGGATGTCCATCACGGACACCTGCGGCACGAAGCTGCTGAGGTTGGAGACGAACGCGATGTCGACCGAGCCGAGCTGCAACCCTTCGACCAGTTCACGCTCCTCGCCCAACTGGCGATCTGGATAGACCTGCACCTTGACCTGCCCGCCGGTGTTCTTCTCCATCGTCTCGGCGAACTTCACCAGGGCCAAGTGGCTCGCGATCCCCGTCGTGCCGCCGTGTCCCGCCTTCAGTGTGAACTTGGCCTGTGCCATGGCGCCGCCCGCCAGGATAGCGAGGCCGAGGGCGATTAAGGTCTTGCGCATGAGTTTCATGGTGTCTCCGTTGTCGGTGTGGTGGGGTGAGGCCTGCTCTGCGGTGGGTGAATCAATGCGGCGGGAACCAGCGCCTGACGTCGTCGTGCATCAGCACATCGCGGTTCACCAGATGCTGAGGTACGCGGTGCGCCAGCGTGTCGACGATCGCACCCAGGCCGCTGCGGGCGATGGCGTCGAAACACTCGTCGGTCCAGCACAGCGAATGGGGCGTGACGATGACGTTGTCCATCGCCAGCAGCGGGTTTTCGCTGGCCACCGGCTCCTGCTCGAAGACGTCGAGCGCCGCACCGGCGATGGTGCCGTCCTGCAGCGCCCGGATGAGCGCCGCCTCGTCGACGATCGGACCCCGCGCGACGTTGATCAGGTAGGCACCGGGTTTCATCGCACGCAGCCGCGCGGCATCGACCAGGTGGCGGGTGTCGGCGTTCAGCAGGCAGACAATGATTACGAAGTCGGACTGCGCAAGCAGCGCATCCAGGCTGACCAGCGTGCCGCCTGCCACCGCCACCGCCTGCGCGTCGCCGAAGGGGTCACTCGCCAGCATCCGCATGTCGAAGACGCGCGCCATGCGCATGGTTTCCAGGCCGATGCTGCCGGCGCCGATCAGCCCCAGCGTCTTGCCGGTCAGTCCCTGGCCCATGTGGTCGTTGCGCCGGTTCCAGCCGCCGGTGCGCGTCAGCCGGTCTTTGATCATCAGCTTCTGCGCCAGCGCCAGCACAAAGGTCATCGCCATCGTGGCCACCGGACGGCGCACCGCCACGGGCGTGTTCGTTACCAGCACGCCGCGCGCCGTCATCGCCGGCACGTCGACCGAGTCGTAACCGACGCCATGCCGCGCAATGATCTTCGCCCGCGGCGCGTCGGCACCAAAGGCATCGGCGCCGACCCGCGGTGTGTTGACGTAGATCGCGTCGTAACGCGCCGTCAGTTCAGGCGTGATCGCGGTGACGGACTCGGGGATGAATTCCCATTCGATGCCCAGTGCCTGGGTCAGCACTTCAAGCGCCGGGACGCCGAATGAGGGTTCACCAGCGCCGTTCAGCAGGTCGCGCGTCAGCCCGATCTTGAAGCTTTGGTTGGCCATGATGTGTAGTTGCAGGAATTCAGCGCAGCGCGCGCAGGTTCTGGATGCCGCTGGCCAGTGCACGCTGGTACAGCAGCACGTCCATGCTGTAGGCGAACATGCCAAAGCCGTAGCCGTGAAAGCGACGGGCCCAGTCGTCGTCGCTGGCCATGAAGGCCGCGACCTTGCCGTGGCGCTGCGCCGCCGCGACGACGGTCTTGACCGCAGCCACGAAATCCGGGTGATCGAACTGGCCTGGAATGCCCATGAAGTTGGTCAGATCGAAGTGACCCAGCCAAAGCACGTCGACGCCGGGCACGGCGGCGATGGCATCGGCATTGGCCACACCGTCGGGCGTTTCGATCATGGTGATCACCAGCGTGCGGGCCTCCGCGGCGGCGATCTTCTCGCTTGGCGTGCCGGCGGCGTAGCCGTCGTGCGCCACGTTGAAGGCCGCGCCGCGCCGGCCCTGCGGCGGATAGCGCGACCAGGAGACTATGTCGCGCGCCTGGGCGGCGTCGGCAACCATCGGCACCATGACGCCGTGCACACCGGCGTCCAGCACACCAGCGACCAGGTGGTACTGGCTCGTCGGCACCCGCACGAGCGGTACGACACCGGTGCCCTGGCAGGCCGCGCACTGGGCCTTGATGGTCTCGATGCCGACGCCGCTGTGCTCCATGTCGTACATCACAAAGTCAGCCCCCGCGACACGTGCCATCTGCGCGATGCCCGGCGAAAAGAACTCGAACACCATCGTGCCCACCGGCATCTGGCCAGCCTTGATGCGCTGCTTCAGCGTTGTCTCGCTCACTATGTCTTCGTCCTGGTGATAGGTCCTGCGGCAATGCCGCGCGACCCGGGCTCCGTTGTCAGAAGGCCTTCAGCAAGAAGGTCTTGATCACCTTGTCTTTCACCGCCGGTGCGACGGCGGCCGCGAACTCCTGGTAATGGGCCGATGCAAGATGGGCTTGAAACGCGGCCTTGTTGTCGTAGATCTCGTACAGCGAAATCGCAGACCGTGCCGGCAACGGCGCCAGCACGTCGAACTGGCGGCAGCCGGGCTCCAGTTCGAGCGAAGCCTTGGCGTTGGCATGCAACAAGGCTTCGAACCGCTCCATCTGCCCGGCGTGAATCTCGAACTCGACCCAGATCACGTAGCCCTCGGCCTGTTCAACGTCAGACACTGCTTTTCCGCTCCTGCTTCTTCATCTTCCAGAACACCGCGACCACGGTGTCCAGGTGTTCGCGCATGGCCGCTTCGGCGCGATCCGGGTCATGCGCTGCAATAGCGCCGAAGATCGCGCGATGGAAGTCGTAAGCCTGTTGGTCGGCCGCCGTATCACGCAACGACACACTGCGCTGTTCGGTCAGCCAGCCCACCAGCGCCTCATGCATGCCAGAGAACAATGGATTGGCGACGATCAGCGCAATCTCGTAGTGGAAAGCGACATCGGTCTTCTCGAATTTGGACAGATTGCCCACAGCCTCGTGGTTGCGCTGCAGGGCTGCTCGAAGGGCCTCGATCTGCTCCGGCGTGGCGTGCTGCGCGGCGTGACGGACCAACGCCACCTCGAACATCGTGCGCGCTGCCTGGAAGTTGCGCATGCCATCGTCCTGCGCCATGACGACGCGGACGGACGCCGACAGACCATCGAGCAAGCTTGCCGTTGTCGGCCGACTGACCCTCGCGCGCTCGCCATTCGACAGGCGCAACAGACCGCTGCGCTCCAGCGCCAGCATCGCTTCGCGCACGGCCGGGCGGCCGACTGAGAACTGTTCCATGAGCACACGCTCGGCCGGCAATGTGTCACCTTCGAGCAAGGCACCGGAGGCAATCAGCGCCTCCAGCTGCGCGACGATGTCCTGATGGACCTTGCGCTTCTTAACGGGGCTTAGCAGGGGCAAGGTCTTGTCCATTGGTATGACAGGTTAATGGCATGACGGCCCAAAAGCTGCTCGGGTTAACACTGAACAGCATGGGAAATCGGTTCCAAGTGCCATCCTTCGAGCTCGCTAGGGCCGCTAGGGGACTGGCCCGCCCGCACTGGGGCTGCATGCCCAGCCGATCAGCCCAGACCCGGGCGCAGAAAAAGAGGGTGATCTTCATCAGCCCCGGTGGACCAGATGCATCAGCCCGCCGATCAGCGCCGGGTTGCCGCCCAGGCCCACGCGGAGCACGACTTGGGCCACCTGGCTCACCGTGGACCAGGCGAGCCGATCCTTGATGTCACTCTGGGCCAGCGCGCGCACCTAGCCGTCGACGATGGTGGTGATGGTGGTGGTGGTGGTGGTGGCCGCTGCCAGCACGCCCCAGCGCGTCGACGCCGCGTTGCCGATCAGCACCAGCTTGACCACCTCTGCAAGCAGGTTGAGTGCGGTGCGCAGACGCTGTCGTTCTTCATCGATCAGGAAGAGCACGCCCGCGCGGGCCCCAAGGCGCCACGAGCGGAAACCTTGGTTTGGACCAGCGATCACTCGCCGGTTTGGTCGGGGGACCGCCAAGCGCCGTTCCTGCACGGTTTCAGGACGCGAAGCAGCACAGTAGCAGCAGCAGTAGCAGCAGCAGCAGCAGCAGCAGCAGCAGCAGCAGCAGCAGCAGCAGCGCACATCTTGCGCCGAGTGGGCGCGCCGAGCGCGAGGAACCGCCGCGGGTACGGCAGTGTGGGCCGGAAAGTTTTACG
>Ga0209181_10006152_pt1 | contig 16953 bp, 12 predicted proteins | sample MAT05_FD_187208 | JGI IMG/M metagenome (GOLD analysis project Ga0209181, IMG submission 187208) | Freshwater microbial communities from Lake Fryxell liftoff mats and glacier meltwater in Antarctica - MAT-05 (SPAdes) (version 2) | ecosystem: Environmental > Aquatic > Freshwater > Ice > Liftoff...
TGACGTGCGGCTTCTTGCGTTCGAATTTGCCTTTTGCCATTTCCAATTTCTCCGAAAAAGAGCGTTTCCAGTGGATGTTTAAGGTCTCCGCGCATCGCCCTGCCACTGGCAGCAGAGCCCCGGGGCCGAAGACCGGATGGGACCACCCCGCAGCGCCTTCGGCGCTCCCCTCAAAGGGCGCCGCTGGCAGCCCGGCAAAGCCGGATCCGCAGCGGCCGCTTGATGTCCGTAGCGCCTCATTTGCCTCTTGCCGTGATGATGGCGTCGGCCACGTTCTTCGGGGCTTCAGCGTAGTGCTTGAACTCCATCGTGTACGTGGCACGGCCCTGCGACATCGAGCGCAGCGTGGTCGAGTAGCCGAACATCTCGCTCAGCGGCACCTCGGCCTTGATGACCTTGCCACCGCCTGGCATGTCGTCCATGCCCTGCACCATGCCGCGGCGGCTGGACAGGTCGCCCATCACGCCACCGGCATAGTCTTCAGGCGTTTCGACTTCCACGGCCATCATCGGCTCCAGGATCACCGGGCTGGCTTTGCGGCAGCCATCCTTGAAGCCGATCGAGGCCGCCATCTTGAAGGCGTTTTCGTTCGAGTCCACCTCGTGGTACGAGCCGAAGGTCAGCGTGACCTTGACGTCGACGACCGGGTAGCCGGCCAGCACGCCGTTCGGCAGCGTGTCCTCCACGCCCTTGCGAACGGCGGGGATGAACTCGCGCGGAACCACGCCGCCCTTGATGGCGTCGACGAACTCGAAGCCCTTGCCCGGCTCCTGCGGTTCGATCTTCAGGACGACGTGCCCGTATTGGCCCTTGCCGCCTGACTGGCGAACGAACTTGCCTTCGATGTCAGACACCAGCTTGCGGATGGTCTCGCGGTAGGCCACCTGCGGCTTGCCGACGTTGGCTTCCACGCCGAACTCGCGCTTCATGCGGTCGACAATGATTTCCAGGTGCAACTCGCCCATGCCCGAGATGATGGTCTGACCCGATTCTTCGTCGGTCTTGACGCGGAACGATGGGTCTTCCTGCGCCAGACGGCCCAGCGCAATGCCCATCTTTTCCTGGTCGGCCTTGGTCTTCGGTTCGACCGCCTGACTGATCACGGGCTCTGGGAAAATCATCTTCTCCAGCGTGATGATGGCCGACGGGTCGCACAGGGTTTCACCCGTCGTGACGTCTTTCAGGCCCACGCAGGCGGCGATGTCACCGGCCAGGATTTCCTTGATCTCTTCGCGCTGGTTGGCGTGCATCTGCAGAATGCGGCCGATGCGTTCCTTCTTGCCACGAATCGGGTTGTAGACCGAGTCGCCCGACTTCAGTACGCCGGAATAGACGCGCACGAACGTCAGCTGGCCGACATACGGGTCGGTCATCAGCTTGAAGGCCAGTGCCGCGAACTTTTCTTCGTCGGTGCGATAGCGCACGACCGGCTTGTCGTCATCGTCGGTGCCGGGCACCGGCGGGATGTCGGCCGGCGACGGCATGAAGTCGATCACGCCGTCGAGCATGCGCTGCACGCCCTTGTTCTTGAACGCGCTGCCGCAGAACATCGGCTGGATCTCGGCGGCGATCGTGCGCGTGCGGATGCCGTGCATGATCTCGGCCTCGGTCAGCTCGCCCGTTTCCAGGTACTTGTTCATCAGCTCTTCGCTGGCCTCGGCGGCGGCCTCGACCAGGTTCTCCCGCCACTTCTGCGCTTCAACGAGCAGGTCGTCGGGAATTTCCTGGTACTCGAACTTCATGCCCTGCGAGGCCTCGTCCCAGATGATCGCCTTCATCACGACGAGGTCGATCACGCCGGTGAAGCCGTCTTCGGCGCCGATCGGCAGCACGACGGGTACCGGGTTCGCCTTCAAACGCGCCTTCATCTGGTCATAGACCTTGAAGAAGTTGGCGCCCGTGCGGTCCATCTTGTTGACGAAGGCCAGCCGAGGCACCTTGTACTTGTTGGCCTGGCGCCAGACGGTCTCGGATTGCGGCTGCACGCCACCCACCGCGCAGTACACCATGCACGCGCCGTCGAGCACGCGCATCGAGCGTTCGACTTCGATGGTGAAGTCGACGTGACCCGGGGTGTCGATGATGTTGATGCGATGTTCCGGATGCGAGAAGTCCATGCCCTTCCAGAAGCAGGTGGTGGCCGCCGAGGTGATCGTGATGCCACGCTCCTGCTCTTGCTCCATCCAGTCCATCGTGGCGGCGCCGTCGTGCACCTCGCCGATCTTGTGGTTCACACCCGTGTAAAAGAGGATGCGCTCGGTGGTGGTGGTCTTGCCGGCGTCGATGTGCGCTGAGATACCGATGTTGCGGTAGCGCTCGATAGGGGTCTTGCGGGCCATGGTTCACTCCAAAAACAGGAGCCGCTCTCGGGTCGGGTTAACCCTCAAGAGCGGCTGGAAAGCAGAGAAATGCGTCGGCTTAGAAGCGGAAGTGCGAGAACGCCTTGTTGGCTTCGGCCATGCGGTGCACTTCGTCACGCTTCTTCATGGCGCCGCCGCGGCCCTCGCTGGCCTCCAGCAGCTCATTCGCCAGACGCTGTGCCATCGACTTCTCGCCACGCTTGCGCGCCGATTCCTTCAGCCAGCGCATCGCCAGCGCCACGCGGCGAACCGGACGCACTTCGACAGGCACCTGATAATTAGCGCCACCGACACGGCGGGACTTCACCTCGACCATCGGCTTCACGTTGTTCATGGCGACGATGAAGATCTCGAGCGGGTCCTTGCCTGACTTGGTCTCGATCTGCTCGAGCGCACCGTAGATGATGCGTTCGGCAACGGCCTTCTTGCCGGATTCCATGACAACGTTCATGAACTTCGACAGATCGATCGAGCCGAATTTCGGGTCGGGCAGGATTTCGCGTTTGGGTACTTCGCGGCGACGTGGCATGACACTCTTCCTTTTTCAGCTTCAGTTGGCGCGCGCCTGGCGGCACGCACCTCGAAGAACCATCACGGTCCTTCACTTACTCGGCGCCCCGGTGGGGCTGCCGAAATGGCGCCGGCTGGCAGCCGGCGCGCGACGACGGGGAGTGGCCGCGCTTGAGCGCCATCGGGCGCCCGCGCGGCCAGCGGCCGTCAGGACTTCTTCGGGCGCTTGGCGCCGTACTTCGAACGCGATTGCTTGCGGTCCTTCACGCCCTGCAGGTCGAGCGAGCCGCGCACGATGTGGTAACGCACGCCGGGCAAGTCCTTGACACGACCGCCACGCACGAGCACGACACTGTGCTCTTGCAGGTTGTGGCCTTCGCCACCGATGTAGCTGATGATCTCGAAGCCGTTCGTCAGGCGAACCTTGGCCACCTTGCGAAGCGCCGAGTTCGGCTTCTTCGGGGTCGTCGTGTAGACGCGCGTGCAGACACCGCGGCGCTGCGGGCTGTTCTGCATCGCGGGCGACTTGGACTTCGTTGCTTCGACCTGACGGCCAAGGCGAACGAGCTGGTTGATGGTAGGCATAGGTAACTGGTTCCCGTTTGGAGCCACGCGGTCTTTTCGGGAAACCGCAGGCGCCCGGAGTCGTGTGGTGGCCGTGCTCTGAATGTGGCAACGACGAAATTCGTCTTTGCCAAAGTCATGCATTGAAAATTCATGAGCGTGCGTTTTGGTGGTCTTGCACGCCCACGCCCAATAGATGATTCCGGCGTTCGCCGAAAAGCCTTCCAGTATATTGCGCAATGTTGTTTCCGGCAAGTGGGTAGGTGGGCAAGACATGGCAATCGAAGTGGCAGGCCACGCGGTGAACATCAGCGCCGCCGTGCTCGACACCAATGTCGTGCTCGACTGGCTGGTGTTTCGCAACGCCCGCACGCACGCGCTGGCGGCGGCCGTCGAAGCAGGCACGCTGCGCTGGCTCGCCACGATGCCGATGCGTGAAGAGCTCGGCCACATGCTGGCGCACGCCAGCCTGGCGCGCTGGGAGCCCGACGCCGGCAGTGCCCTCGCCACTCTCGACCGGCTGGCGAGCATGCGCCCGCCGGCAACCGCGTCGCGGTTGCATTGCAGTGACCGCGACGACCAGATCTTCATAGACCTGGCGCTGGCGGAGCGGGCCGACTGGCTGATCACCCATGACCGCAGGCTGCTCAAGCTGGCACGCCGCGCACGCCTGCTCGGCGTTCAAGTGCTGACGCCGCTGGCCTGGTGCCAACAGCGCAGCGCGCCCTGACGGACCCCCGAACGATGCCTTGGGGCACCCGTGTACCGGCTGGCCGCGACAAGATCAAGGCGGCGCACCCAGAAAAAAGGGCGGCCGCAGCCGCCCTTCCGTCACGCCAGCGTGAATCTCACTCGGTCATCTCGCCAGCCGCCGCGGCAGCGGCGGTGGCCGCGTCGACCTGAGCCATCTGCACGGCGGCCAGTTCCTCGGCCTCCTGCAGCGCGATGGCGCGGCGTTCGCCCTCATCCATCTCTTCCTTGGCCTTGCGCGCCAGGTGGAAGGCCATGCCGGTGCCGGCGGGGATCAGGCGACCGACGATGACGTTCTCCTTCAGACCACGGAGTTCGTCGCGCTTGCCCATGATCGCCGCTTCGGTCAGCACGCGCGTGGTTTCCTGGAAGGAAGCCGCGCTGATGAACGAATCGGTCGACAGGCTGGCCTTGGTGATGCCCAGCAGCACGTCGGCGTGCGTTGCCGGCAGCTTGCCCTCAGAGCGCATGCGGTCGTTGGTGTCGAGCAGTTCCGAACGCTCGACCTGCTCACCGGCGATGTAGGTGGTGTCACCGACATTGACGATCTGCACGCGGCGCAGCATCTGGCGCACGATCACCTCGATGTGCTTGTCGTTGATCTTCACGCCCTGCAGGCGATAGACGTCCTGCACTTCATCGACGATGTAACGCGCCAGTTCCTCGATGCCCAGCAGGCGCAGGATGTCCTGCGGGTCGGCCGAGCCGTCCACCACCAGTTCGCCGCGGTTGACCACCTGGCCTTCGTGCACCAGGATGTTCTTTTCCTTGGCCACCAGTTCTTCGTGCACGGTGCCTTCGGGCGCGGTGATCTGCAGGCGGTTCTTGCCCTTGGTCTCCTTGCCGAACGACACCGTGCCGGTGATCTCGGCCAGCGTGCCCACATCCTTCGGGGAACGGGCTTCGAACAGCTCAGCCACGCGCGGCAGGCCACCCGTGATGTCGCGTGTCTTCTGGCCTTCCATCGGGATGCGCGCCAGCACTTCGCCGGGGCCCAGGTCCATGCCGTCGCGCACCTGGATCAGCGCGCCGACCGGAAAGCCGATCGTCACCGCGTGGTCGGTGCCCGGAATCTTCACTTCGACACCGGCGGCGTCGAGCAGCTTGACCTGCGGGCGAACCACCTTGGCGGCACCGCGCCGCTTCGGGTCGATCACCACGAGCGTCGACAGGCCGGTGACCTCGTCGAGCTGCTTGGCCACCGTGTTGCCCTCTTCGACGTTCTCGAACTTCGCTTTGCCGGCGAATTCCGTGATGATCGGGCGGGTCAGCGGATCCCAGTTCGCGAGCACCGTGCCAGCCTTCACATGCTGGTCGGGCTTGATGCTCAGGGTGGCGCCGTACGGCAGCTTGTGACGCTCGCGCTCGCGGCCGTGCGGGTCGCTGATGACGATCTCGCCGGAACGCGAGATCACGATCAGGTCGCCCTTGGCGTTGGCAACGTATCGCATCGTGGCGTTGAAGCCGATGATGCCTTCGCTCTTCGCGTCGACGCTCGAAGCCACCGCCGCACGCGACGCCGCACCCCCGATATGGAAGGTGCGCATCGTCAGCTGCGTTCCGGGCTCGCCGATCGACTGCGCCGCGATGACGCCGATCGCCTCGCCGACGTTGATCTCGCCGCCGCGGCCGAGGTCACGGCCGTAGCACTTGGCGCAGATGCCGAAGCGTGTGTCGCAGGTCAGCGCGGTGCGGACCTTGACCTCGTCGACGCCGGCTGCTTCCAGCACGTCGATGGTGTCTTCGTCCAGCATCGCGCCGGCGGGAACCATCATCTCCTGCGACTCGGGGTGCAGCACCTCGATCGCTGTGACGCGGCCCAGGATGCGGTCGCGCAGCGATTCGATGACCTCACCGCCCTCGACCAGCGCACGGCGGTTCATGCCCTTGGTGGTGCCGCAGTCGGTTTCGGTGACCACCAGATCCTGCGTGACGTCGACAAGTCGACGCGTCAGGTAACCGGAGTTCGCCGTCTTCAGCGCCGTGTCCGCCAGGCCTTTTCGGGCGCCGTGGGTGGAGATGAAGTACTGGAGCACGTTCAACCCCTCGCGGAAGTTGGCCGTGATCGGGGTCTCGATGATGCTGCCGTCAGGTTTGGCCATCAGGCCGCGCATGCCGGCCAGCTGACGGATCTGCGCGGCGGAACCGCGCGCGCCCGAGTCGGCCATCATGTAGATCGAGTTGAACGATTCCTGGTTCACCGTCTTGCCGTGGCGGTCGGTGACCTTCTCTTTCGAGAGCTGGTTCATCATGACCTTGCCGACTTCGTCGCCGGTCTTGCCCCAGATGTCGACCACCTTGTTGTAGCGCTCGCCGGCCGTCACGAGACCCGAGACGTACTGCTGCTCGATTTCCTTGACTTCCTTTTCGGCCTTCTCGATCAGGCTCGGCTTTTCCTTCGGCACCAGCATGTCGTCGATGGCGATAGAGATGCCGGCGCGCGTGGCGAGCCGGAAACCGGCCTGCAGCAGCTTGTCGGCAAAAACCACCGTCTCCTTCAGTCCGCACTTGCGGAAGCTGACGTTGATCAGACGCGAGATTTCCTTCTTCTTCAGCGCCTTGTTGATGTTGGCGAACGGCAGCCCCTTGGGCAGGATCTCCGACAGCAGCGCGCGGCCGACCGTCGTTTCCGTCAGCTTGGTTTCGGCCACGAACTCGCCCGTCTCGGCGTTCTTGGTCCACTCGACCAGGCGCACGGCAATCTTTGCGGTGACTTCCACCACCGCGTTGTCGAGCGCGCGCTGCAGCTCCAGCAGGTCGCTGAAGACCATGCCTTCGCCCTTGCCGTTGGTGCGCTCGCGGGTGGCGTAGTACAGGCCCAGCACGACGTCTTGCGATGGCACGATCGACGGCTCGCCGTTGGCCGGGAACAGCACGTTGTTCGAGGCCAGCATCAGCGTACGGGCTTCCATCTGGGCTTCGATGCTCAGCGGAATGTGCACGGCCATCTGGTCGCCGTCGAAGTCGGCGTTGAAGGCCGAGCACACCAGCGGGTGCAGCTGGATCGCCTTGCCTTCGATCAGCACCGGCTCGAACGCCTGGATGCCCAGGCGGTGCAGGGTCGGTGCGCGGTTCAGCAGCACCGGGTGCTCCTTGATGACTTCCTCGAGGATGTCCCAGACCACCGGCGTGCCGCTCTCGACTTCCTTCTTCGCTGCCTTGATCGTGGTGGCGATGCCCATCGCTTCCAGGCGGGAGAAGATGAAGGGCTTGAACAGCTCGATGGCCATCAGCTTGGGCAGGCCGCACTGGTGCAGCTTGAGCGTCGGGCCGACCACGATGACCGAACGGCCAGAGTAGTCGACGCGCTTGCCCAGCAAGTTCTGCCGGAAGCGGCCGCTCTTGCCCTTGATCATGTCGGCCAGCGACTTCAGGGCGCGCTTGTTCGCACCCGTCATCGCCTTGCCGCGGCGGCCGTTGTCGAGCAGGCTGTCGACGGCTTCCTGCAGCATGCGCTTTTCATTGCGCACGATGATTTCCGGCGCCTTCAGCTCCAAGAGCCTTGCCAACCGATTATTGCGGTTGATGACGCGGCGGTACAGGTCGTTCAGGTCCGAAGTGGCGAAGCGGCCACCGTCCAGCGGCACCAGCGGACGCAGATCCGGCGGCAGCACAGGCAGCACCTGCAGCACCATCCAGTGGGGGCGGATTCCGCTCTTCTTGAAGGCTTCCATCACCTTCAGGCGCTTGGAATTCTTCTTGATCTTCAGCTCGGAACCGGTCATGTCGTTGCGGATCTTGTCGATCTCCGCATCGAGGTCCATCTCTTCGAGCAGGCGCTTGATGCCTTCGGCTCCCATGAGGGCTACGAACTCGTCCCCGAACTCGACGTGCTTGGCCTCGTAATCGTCCTCGCTCATGATGCCGAATTTCTTCAGCGGCGTCATGCCCGGGTCGACGACGACGTACGCCTCGAAGTACAGCACGCGCTCGATGTCGCGCAGCGTCATGTCGAGCACCAGGCCCAGGCGTGACGGCAGCGACTTCAGGAACCAGATGTGCGCGCAAGGCGCGGCCAGGTCGATGTGACCCATGCGGTCGCGCCGCACCTTGGTCTGCGTGACCTCGACGCCGCACTTCTCGCAGATCACGCCACGGTGCTTCAGGCGCTTGTACTTGCCGCACAGGCACTCGTAGTCCTTGATCGGGCCGAAGATCTTGGCGCAGAACAGGCCATCACGCTCGGGCTTGAAAGTCCGGTAGTTGATGGTCTCGGGCTTCTTCACCTCGCCGAACGACCACGAGCGAATCTTCTCGGGGGACGCCAGGCCGATCCGGATGGCATCGAAATGCTCGTCCGGGGTGAATTGCTTGAAAAGGTCGAGTAATCCCTTCATACCTTCTCTCCTTTAATTGCGTTCAAGTTCGATGTCGATGCCAAGGGATCTGATTTCCTTGACGAGGACATTGAAGGACTCCGGCATGCCGGCTTCGATAGCGTGTTCGCCCTTGACGATGTTCTCGTACACCTTGGTGCGGCCGTTCACGTCGTCTGATTTCACGGTCAGCATCTCCTGCAGGATGTAGCTCGCACCGTAGGCTTCCAGCGCCCAGACCTCCATTTCGCCGAAACGCTGACCGCCGAATTGCGCCTTGCCGCCCAGCGGCTGCTGGGTCACCAGGCTGTAGGGGCCTGTGGAGCGGGCGTGCATCTTGTCGTCCACCAAGTGGTGCAGCTTCAGCACGTGCATGTAGCCGACCGTGACGGGGCGCTCGAAAGCGTCGCCGGTGCGGCCGTCATGCAGCGTGGCCTGGGTGCGCGTGGCGGTCAGGCCCTTCCTGGCGGCGATGTCGTCAGGGTAGGCCAGCTTGAGCATGCCGCGAATTTCTTCCTCGGCCGCGCCGTCGAACACCGGCGTCGCGAAGGGCACGCCATGGCTCAGGTTCTGCGCCATTTCCAGCACTTCGGTGTCGCTCAGCAACTCGAGGCTCTCCGTCTTGCCGCCTGACTTGTTGTACAGCTCGTCCATGAACTTGCGGATCTCGGAGACACGGACATGGTCCTGCAGCATGGTGCCGATGCGCTGGCCGATGCCCTTGCCGGCCCAGCCCAGGTGCACTTCGAGCACCTGACCGACGTTCATGCGCGAAGGCACGCCGAGCGGATTCAAGACGATGTCGACCGGCGTGCCGTCGGCCATGTAGGGCATGTCCTCGACCGCCGTGATCTTCGACACCACACCCTTGTTGCCGTGGCGGCCGGCCATCTTGTCGCCCGGCTGCAGGCGGCGCTTGACGGCCAGGTAGACCTTGACCATCTTCAGCACGCCGGCAGGCAACTCGTCGCCCTGCGTCAGCTTCTTGCGCTTTTCTTCAAAAGCCAGGTCGAAGCTGTGACGCGTCTGCTCGTTGGCGTTCTTGATGCTTTCGAGCTGGTTGGCCACTTCGTCGTCGGTCGGGCGGATGTCGAACCAGTGGTACTTCTCCACCGAGGTCAGGTAGGCCTTGTCGATCACCGTGCCTTTGGCGATGCGCTGCGGGCCGCCGTTGGCCGGTTTGCCGACCAGCAGCTTCTCGATGCGGTCGAAGGCGTCGGCCTCGACGATGCGCAACTGGTCGTTCAGGTCGAGGCGGAAGCGCTTGAGCTCGTCGTCGATGATCTGCTGGGCGCGCTTGTCGCGCACGATGCCTTCACGGGTGAAGACCTGGACGTCGATGACGGTGCCGTTGGTGCCCTGGTCGACACGGAGCGAAGTGTCCTTCACGTCGGAAGCCTTCTCGCCGAAGATCGCGCGAAGCAGCTTCTCTTCAGGCGTCAGCGTGGTCTCGCCCTTCGGCGTGACCTTGCCGACCAGCACGTCGCCGGGGTTGACCTCGGCACCCACATAGACGATACCGCTCTCGTCCAAGCGGCCGAGTTGCTGCTCGCTCAAGTTCGGAATGTCACGGGTGATTTCCTCCGAGCCCAGCTTGGTGTCGCGCGCCATGACGACCAGTTCCTCGATATGGATCGAGGTGTAGCGGTCTTCGGCGACGACACGCTCCGAGATCAGGATCGAGTCCTCGAAGTTGTAGCCGTTCCAGGGCATGAACGCGACCAGCATGTTCTGGCCCAGGGCCAGCTCACCGATGTCGGTGGAGGCGCCGTCGGCCACCACGTCACCGGCGGCCACGTGGTCGCCCCGGCGCACGATGGGGCGCTGGTGTATGTTGGTATTCTGGTTGGACCGTTGGTACTTGATCAGGTTGTAGATGTCCACACCGACCTCGCCCGCCACGGTTTCCGCGTCGTTCACGCGGATCACGATGCGGTTGGTGTCGACGTAGTCGACGATGCCGCCTCGGCGCGCCGTGACCACGGTGCCCGAGTCGACCGCCGCCACGCGCTCGACACCGGTGCCGACCAGCGCCTTTTCAGGCCGCAGCACGGGCACCGCCTGACGCTGCATGTTCGCACCCATCAGCGCGCGGTTCGCGTCGTCGTGCTCCAGGAAGGGCACGAGCGAGGCGGCCACCGACACGATCTGCGCCGGCGCCACATCCATGTACTGCACGCGCTCGGGGCTCAGCAGCACCGATTCGCCGTTCTCGCGCGCCGACACCAGTTCGTCGGTGAGCTTGCCGTCGACACCGAGAGAGGCGTTGGCCTGGGCGATGACGTACTTGCCTTCTTCGATGGCGGACAGGTAGTCGATCTCCATCGTCACCTTGCCATCGTTCACCCGACGGTACGGTGTCTCGAGGAAGCCGTACTCGTTGAGTTGCGCGAACAGGGCCAGCGAGTTGATCAGGCCGATGTTCGGACCTTCCGGCGTCTCGATCGGGCAGACGCGGCCGTAATGCGTCGGGTGCACGTCGCGCACTTCGAAGCCGGCGCGTTCACGCGTCAGGCCGCCCGGGCCCAGGGCCGAGACGCGCCGCTTGTGCGTGATTTCGCTCAGGGGGTTGGTCTGGTCCATGAACTGCGACAGCTGGCTCGCCCCGAAGAATTCCTTCAGCGCGGCGCTGATGGGCTTCGAGTTGATCAGGTCGTGCGGCATCAGGGCCTCGGTCTCGGCCTGGCCGAGACGTTCCTTGACGGCCTTTTCGATGCGCGCCAGGCCCGAGCGGTACTGGTTCTCGGCCAGCTCGCCGACGCAGCGCACGCGCCGGTTGCCGAGGTGGTCGATGTCGTCGACGTCGCCATTGCCGTTGCGCAGGTCGACGAGGATCTTCACCACTTCCAGCAGGTCGTCGTTCGACAGCGTCATCGCGCCTTCCGGCACGTCACGGCCGACGCGTGCGTTGAACTTCATGCGGCCAACGCGGCTCAGGTCGTAGGTGTCGGCGCTGTAGAACAGGCGGTGGAAGAGCGCTTCCACGGCGTCTTCGGTCGGCGGCTCGCCGGGGCGCATCATGCGGTAGATGGCCACGCGCGCGGCCAGCTGGTCGGCAGTTTCGTCGGCCGTCAGCGTCTGGCTGATGTACGGCCCCTGGTTCAGCTCGTTCGTGTACAGGCACTGGAGATCACGGATGCCGGCCACGCGCAGCTTCTTCAGCAGCGCTTCGGTCAGCTCGTCGTTGGCCTTGGCGACGATTTCACCGGTGTCGGCGTCGACCATGTTGCGGGCAACGATGCGGCCGACCAGGAAGTCCTCGGGCACGCTGACGAAGCCGGTTCCGGTCTGTTCGAGCTGGCGCACGTGGCGCGCGGTGATGCGCTTGTCTTTCTCGACGACGACCTTGCCGTCCTTGTCGGTCAGGTCGAAGCGCGCCACCTCGCCCTTCAGTCGCTCGGGCACGAACTCCATCTGCGCGCCGGTGTCCATCAGGCGGAAGTTGTCGTTCACGTAGAAGTGCGCGAGGATCGCTTCCGGGTTCAGGCCGATGGCCTTCAGCAGGATCGTCACCGGCATCTTGCGGCGGCGGTCGACGCGGAAGTACAGGATGTCCTTCGGATCGAACTCGAAATCGAGCCACGAGCCGCGGTAGGGAATGATGCGCGCACTGAAGAGCAGCTTGCCCGAGCTGTGGGTCTTGCCCTTGTCGTGCTCGAAGAACACGCCGGGCGACCGGTGCAACTGCGACACGATGACCCGCTCGGTGCCATTGACGATAAAGGAGCCGTAGTCGGTCATCAGGGGCACTTCACCCATGTAGACCTCCTGCTCCTTGATCTCCTTGACGGCTTTCGCGGGGTGCGACTCGCGGTCATAGATGATCATCTGCAGCTTGGCGCGCACGGCGGCGGCGAAGGTCAGGCCGCGCTGCTGGCATTCGCGCACGTCGAACGGCGGCTTGGCGATGTTGTATTCGATGAACTTCATCTCGACAAACTGGTTGTGCGAGACGATCGGGAACGCCGAGATGAACGCGGCCTGCAGCCCCTCGGGCTTGCGTTTGCCGGCCGGCACGTCCTTCTGCAGGAAGGCCACGTAACTTTCCCTCTGCATCGTCAGCAAATAGGGAACGTTGAGAACACTCTCACGCTTGCCGAAGCTCTTGCGAATACGCTTGCGCTCGGTATAGCTGTAGGTCTGGGATGATTGCGCCATGAAAACCTCCGTGTCGAGAACGCGCACTCAAGGCAGCGGTGCGCGTCATCTCGGCGACTGGCAAATCGGTCCCACCTGAGTCCGCGACGCGGCCTCACTCCCGCAAGGGAGCAAGTCAACCGGGGGGCGGCCCCAGGCTGACTCAGGTGTTGCACCCGAGGCTTGGTGGCAGGCCACTACCTGCCGCTGGCGGACAACCCCGGCATTGCACCGAAGTCCGACCAAACCTGTTCTCTGCAGTCGGATCAGAGAACACTGCAAAAAGCGGCAAGCCGCCTTTCGCGCTGTTCTCGCAGCGGGTTTCATCGGGGACGGAGCGTGGCGAGCGGTCCGAGATGGGTTCGAGAAGCGCAGCCGCACTGCCGTGCGGCGAGCATCACAGGACCGATATCGGGTCGCGCAGCAGCTCCGTACCGATGAAATTACTTGATCTCAGCCTTGGCGCCGGCGTCCGTCAGCTTCTTCAGGGCGGCAGCAGCGTCGGCCTTCGGAATGGCTTCCTTGACGGCCTTCGGAGCGCCGTCGACCAGGTCCTTGGCTTCCTTCAGGCCCAGGCCCGTCAGTTCGCGCACGGCCTTGATGACCTGCACCTTCTGGGCGCCGGCCTCGAGCAGGATGACGTTGAACTCGGTCTGTTCCTCCACCACGGCGGCAGCGGTGGCGCCACCACCGGCGGCCGGGGCTGCCATGGAGGCGGCGGAAACGCCGAATTTTTCCTCGATGGCCTTCACGAGGTCATTGAGTTCCATCACGGTCATGCTGTCCATGGAGGACAGGAAAGCGTCTTTGTCGAATGACATTTTGGGGTTCCTCGAAAACGATTAATGAGTGAATGCGGATGTTGGCGATCAAGCGGCGGGCGTTTCGGCGCCCGCTTCAGGGACTGCGGTTGCAGCCTCCGCCGGCGCTTCGGCCGGTGCCTCGACAGCGGCTTCTGGCGCCACTTCGACACCACCGCGCTTTTCGACCAAGGCCGCCAGCACGCCAGCCATACGCTGGATGGGCGACTTCAACAGGCCGGCGATCTGCGAGATCAGCACTTCACGGCTCGGGATGGCTGCCAGGGCCATGACCCCGCTGGCGTCCAGCATCTTGCCGGCGAACGCGCCGCCCTTGATGACCAGCTTGTCGTTGGTCTTGGCGAAGTCGGTCATGACCTTCGCCGCCGACACGGCATCTTCTGAAAAGCCGTAGATCAACGGCCCGACCATGTGCCCCTGGGCCACTTCGAACCCGGTGCCAGCCACCGCGCGACGGGCGAGCGTGTTCTTCAGTACATGAAGGTACACGCCCTTGTCACGCGCCTGGCGGCGCAAGGTATCGAGATGGGCCACGGTGAGGCCACGGTACTCGGCCAACGCCAGCGTCTGCGAACGCGCGGCTTGCGCCGAAACGCCCGTGACCACATCGGCCTTCTCGTTGCGATTGAGACTCAAGGTCTGCTCCTCACACAAAACGTGCCCTGGACTGCGTTGTTGCAGCCGTCCGGCACACCCGAAATCAGCGACCTTCTGATCGGGAACCCCCAAGAGGAATCCTGTTCAGCGGGACCGCCATCTGCGCTGGCTTCGAACGCGGCCTTGCAGCCTTGTTCCCTATTACGAAGTACGGACATCGTCCTTCCCTCACCAGCGGTCTTGGATGACCTGCGCCCGTCACCGGACGCAGCCCACCAATTCATGCGCCGCGCGCCAGACCAGCGCACGGCACGTTCATTCAATTAGGCCGTCGCCGCGATCGACTGGGTGTCGACGCGCACGCCAACGCCCATCGTCGAAGACACCGCCACCTTGCGCAGGTACACACCCTTGCTGCTGGCCGGCTTGGCCTTGTTCAGCGCCTCGACCAGCGCGCGCAGGTTGCCCGTCAGCTTGTCGGCGTCGAAAGAGCGGCGGCCGATCGTGCTGTGGATGATGCCGGCCTTGTCGACGCGGAACTGCACCTGACCGGCCTTGGCGTTGCGCACGGCCTGGGCGACGTCGGGCGTCACGGTGCCGACCTTCGGGTTGGGCATCAGGCCGCGCGGACCGAGGATCTGGCCGAGTTGGCCGACGATGCGCATCGTGTCGGGCGAGGCGATGACGATGTCGAAGTCCATCTTGCCGGCCTTGATGTCGGCGGCCAGGTCTTCCATGCCGACGATGTCGGCACCCGCAGCCTTGGCCTCTTCGGCCTTGGCGCCCTGGGCGAACACCGCCACGCGCTTGGTCTTGCCGGTGCCGTTGGGCAGCACGACGGCGCCACGCACGACCTGGTCGGACTTCTTGGCGTCGATGCCGAGTTGCACGGCGACGTCGATGGACTCATCGAACTTCGCGGTGGCGGAGTCCTTCACGATGGTCAGCGCATCCGCCAGCGGGTACAGCTTGGTGCTGTCGACCTTGCCTTGCAGGGTCTTGGCTTTCTTGGTCAGCTTGGTCATGTTCAGACTCCTTCGACCGTGATGCCCATCGAGCGGGCTGAGCCGGCGATGGTGCGCACCGCTGCGTCCATGTCAGCGGCGGTCAGGTCCTTGATCTTGGTCTTGGCGATCTCTTCGAGCTGGGCGCGTGTGACGACGCCGACCTTGTCGACGTGCGGCTTGCCGGAACCCTTGTCGATTTTCGCGGCCTTCTTCAGCAACACGGTCGCCGGCGGCGACTTGAGGATGAAGGTGAAGGACTTGTCAGCGAATGCGGTGATCACCACCGGCAGCTTCAGCCCCGGTTCGTAGCCCTGCGTCTGGGCGTTGAACGCCTTGCAGAACTCCATGATGTTCAGGCCGCGCTGGCCGAGCGCCGGGCCGATCGGAGGCGAAGGGTTCGCCTTGCCTGCCGGGACCTGCAGCTTGATAAAGCCGATGATTTTCTTTGCCATGATTGGCTCCTCGAGTTCAGACGCTTCTGCGGTAGGCCGCTTCGGCTCCTCGTCAATTCAGCCCTGCTTGTTGAAGCGCGCCGGGGCTGCGGCGGCGCGCACGAAAAAATCTAGACCTTCTCGACCTGTGCGAAATCGAGCTCGACCGGCGTGGAGCGCCCGAATATGGTGACCGACACGCGCACCTTGCTCTTCTCGTAGTTGACGTCCTCGACGGCTCCGTTGAAATCGGTGAAGGGGCCGTCCTTGACACGCACGAACTCGCCGACGATCCATTCGACCTTCGGCCTCGGCTTGTCGACGCCTTCCTGCATCTGGTTGACGATCTTCATCACCTCGGCGGCGGAAATCGGCGCCGGGCGGTTGCGGGCACCACCCACGAAGCCGGTGACCTTGCTGGTGTGCTTGACGAGGTGCCAGGTGTCGTCGGCCATGTCCATCTCGACCAGCACGTAACCCGGGAAGAAGCGGCGCTCGGTAACGGCCTTCTTGCCGTTCTTCAGTTCGACGACTTCTTCGGTGGGCACGAGGATGCGGCCGAACTTGTCCTGCATGCCGGCACGGTCGATGCGCTCGCGCAGGTTGCGCTCGACTGCCTTTTCCATGCCCGAATAGGCGTGCACAACATACCAGCGCTTGGTGGACGGCGGTGCGACAGGCACCACCACCACAGCCTCATCAGAAGAGCTCTCGGGATCGGTCATCGAATTCACCTCAGCGCCTCCAGCCCAGAACCAGGTCGTAAAGTACCCACTCGAGCGTCTTGTCAATCGTCCACAGGAACAGCGCCATCACGAACACGAAGGCGAACACATAGCCGGTCATCTGGATAGCTTCCTTGCGGGTGGGCCAGACGACTTTCTTCACTTCCTTGACGGAGTCCCGGCTGAAAGCAATCAACTGCTTGCCCGACTCGGACATGAAATAGGTGGCGACCGCAGCGGCCAGCAACATCAGCAGCACGGCCACGCGCAGCCACAGATCCTGCTTGCCCAGCATGTAGAAGGCCACGACGGCGCCCACCAGCAGCAGGGCAGCGCCGGCCAGCTTGGCCTTGTCGGCGCCCGTTGAAACGGTTTCGACTTGAGGTTGGGTTGCCATCGTTTTCAGTTCAGCGCCGCCGGTCACCAGGGGCATGACACGGCGTCTTCAACAAACACAAGGCCCGCTGGGCTGGGACAGCGCCCGCGGGCCGGTTCTGGCATGTCACCCGGGTCACCGGGTGGCAGGGGCAGAGGGAATCGAACCCCCAACCTTCGGTTTTGGAGACCGACGCTCTGCCAATTGAGCTATGCCCCTGCAGCCTGCTTCTTTCAGGCGATGATCTTGGCGACGACGCCGGCACCGACGGTGCGGCCACCTTCACGGATGGCGAAGCGCAGGCCTTCTTCCATCGCGATCGGGTTGATCAGCTTCACGGTGATGCTGACGTTGTCCCC
>Ga0209181_10006158_pt1 | contig 16942 bp, 13 predicted proteins | sample MAT05_FD_187208 | JGI IMG/M metagenome (GOLD analysis project Ga0209181, IMG submission 187208) | Freshwater microbial communities from Lake Fryxell liftoff mats and glacier meltwater in Antarctica - MAT-05 (SPAdes) (version 2) | ecosystem: Environmental > Aquatic > Freshwater > Ice > Liftoff...
AAGCGAATAACCGAGCCTACTTCAAGGTTTGGCGGCGGACTAGCTTCTTTATAGAAGGCGTCGCCGGCGTCCTTTTTATTGGCAACATCGGGGCCGGCTTTGGTGCAGTTATCGGCCTTATCCTCTTTGGCCTGTCGATCTTTGGCGTTGAATGGGGCGTGAAGTTCGCACTCAGAGCAGGGGAACAAGAACTGCCACAGGCAATCCAGACACAGCTTGACAATCTGCTGGCGAACGATGGCAAAGAGCTACCGCTTCGCGGCCTGTAATCCCTGCACATCAACGGCGATGGGGTAAACTCATCGCCATTTCTTTAAACATTCGGAGACCATCATGGGCATCGAGAACAACGGATACCTAGACCCTACCCAAACGATTATTAATTATGTGATCAGGGAGAAGGGCGGCACCTTTGAGGATTTGCAGCTGCACGACCCTAACCAAATGCTTGCTAACTGGCGCAAAGTCCGTCGCAACGCCCAAGGCACTTCACTAGCCTGCGCGATCGCCGGCGGGCTGGGCGGGTTTGTCGGCGTATTTACGATGGCTATCCCCCTAGGTGTCGCTGGGATTTCAATCGCAATTCTGGGCGGCTACCTATTCAAGCATCATGGCGATGGAGCCAAAGCAACCCAGGTAGAGAGCGACATTCTTGATCGTTGCCGAACCGTCTTGACTCTCTTCCTTGAGCTACAGAGACGGGGCGCTGATCCCAATGTTCTAGCGGGGCTATACGATCGCCTGATTAAAGCTGCGATCGCCAATCGGCTAGACGTGGGTGAGCCAGCTGCACTCAAGGCATTCTTTGAGCGCGAGGTTGAGCAGAGTAATGTAGTAGCCGTTCTGCTGGGGAAAGAGCGGAGTATGGGTATTGCTTCCACTCCGCAGCCGCCCCAGCTTGCCAATACGCCGGACACACAGCCGATTGGAGTGAACACGCGCCTGGGGGCTGTCGCATCCACCGCCGTCGAAGTTGAGGATGGACCGGTTGATTGGTGCGACCGCTCACCTGTGGATGCAGCCCCTGCCGCCCTGGTTGATGATCCAGGCGATAACTGGGCGGACAGTTCACCTGTGGCAACCACCGCCGCTCACCCCGTGGCTTACCTGATTGGCGATCGCCTTCGTACCAGCTTGATTGTGAGTGTCAGTGGCGGCGGCAAGGATATCCTGCTCAGCAATGCTCTACGCCAGTTTCTAGCCACTCACCCTGGCTTCAAGGTCGTGGTGATGGATTGTAAAGATGACCCCAAGGAAACCGGGTACTATGCCAATTTGCCAGGGGTGAGGGTGCATCGGCTCAATGTGGCAGTATCCTCCGATGGCGATGTAGTTGAGTGGGCTGATCGCTGCATAGAAGAGTTTCTGCGCCTGCCAGAGAAGGCGCTGCTCATCTGCAATGAAGGCACGCTGATCCGCGAGAAATCTAAGCGGTACGTGGGGGCGATCGCGGGCTTGGTTAGCTCTGGCGATAGCCGCGAGAAGTATTGCTGGGAAGCGGGTCAGTCGGCTCACCTGCTCGACCTGTGCATCAACGGCGCTGCCCGCTCCCGACTCCGGTTGCTCATTGTTGGCTTGAAGGGTGAGGAACAGCAGATATCAGCCGTACTCCGGGCGCAGTGCGTTGACGAGACCGCTCGAAGCATGAGTGATATAAAAAGGCAGTTAATGCGATCGCCAGTAGGCCGCGCCTGGTGCGATGGCATGCGCTGGTTTCCCATGCCGGAGTTAGAGAATTACAGCGGCTACAACCGAGATACGCGATCTCATATCGCCCCAACTACGTCCAAAAAAAAGACGGCAGCCGAGACGAGAGAAGCGCTGGAAAAAAGTTTCCGCAGCCCGGAAATGTTTCCGGATGAGGACGGAAATTTCCCAAACAGCGGAAACATTTCCGGGGGCAGTGGAAATGCGGAAACCCAATGGGAAAGAGAGTTTCCCGATTCTGAAGATAGCGGGAAACATTTCCCGGAAACTGAGTTTCTGCTGGTAAAGGCCGTCTATCTGGCCGTAAAAGCGGAAATGGAAAACGGAAAATCTCGAACTGAAATCGTTCAAGTTTTACTGGAGTGCAAGGGGAGAAGGTACAAGCAAGGGTGCGCTTGGTTTGATGCTCTGCTTCAAAAATTTGAGCCTCAGTAAGGCGATTCCTTCGGAGAAATCGCAGGTACTCACTGCCGTACAGTGCCAAATTAAATGACATTGAGACAAATTCGTGTCGCTGAGCAAACCCCTCTCTGTTTCAGGGTTGCGGAGAGACTTCGCTCAGCAGCTTAGTATCAGGGCAGCAGGATTGCCAAGCTGGCTTGAGGTGGAAAAGCCAGCCAGATCTAGCCTTGCTCCTTTAACGACACTAATATATTTTCACGACAAATAAAAAGTCACTGTACAGCTTTCGGGGGATTCATCCTTTGGTTCTACTGCACCTATCCTTTTTTCTCAACTGCGTAACTCCTGTGAGTATATAATTACAGGAACAAACCTTTCCTGCTTGTCATGGCTTCTCAGAAAGATCCCTTTGATAAAGAGTCTGTACCTGGAAAACGTTGGCTAGAGCCTGACTCTAATAGCTCTCCTATTAGAGAGTCTGAAAATAATCAGCCTAATCAGAGCAGAAAAAGTGGAAGTAGTAAGACTGAAGACCTTGCACCAGTGCAGGAGAAGGTCAAACCTATGTTTGATTTTCCTTCATCACTCAATCCATTCTCGTTTACCTTTATTTCCACTCTAATTTTTGCACTACTTCTAGGCATTGTAATTGTGGGACATCCTGCTGAAATAATAGTCAGAATAAAAGAGCAAATTCTTGAATTTAGGTTAAATCCATCTGTAAAACCATCCAATGGATCAGACTCAAAAAAATAAATTAGCCTAGAAGATCTTTTTTCATTGAGTCTATCAGATTATGCCAAAGCTGTAATATAAGACCATAGAGTTGAGTGTTTAATGGCTCTTCATGTTTTATTAGAGCAGTTTCTTTATCTTCAGACAGAGAATGAGGTCGAAGCTCATTATAATTTTCTATATAATGGTCTTCTATGTTGTCAAAAGTTTTATTGACAAGCGATACATTCGTAAAAGGACCCATCCGAGCATCTTTTTCCGCGAACAATCCTAAACACAAAGACGCATATTCATGAGACATAACAGCCAGTCGCCAAAGCAGGTCTTGATTAGGTTTAGAATCTTTCCAAACACGAACTACATCTGGATAAGAATTTAGAAGCAAGGAGGGGTTAAGGTCTGAATTTGATTCAGTATTATCTGACTGTATGGATGTGAAGTAAGTTTTTTCATATGTCGAGTTGAGTCTGTCAAAGCTAGTATGATTGTGCCATCTATCTTGAATAATGCTAAATAATCTCCTAAAGTCCTCAATGTTTCTATCTGGAATCTTGGGGTTAGAATCAGTGGAAACGTAACCCAGAAAGATGGGAATTCTTCTATTGACTTCATCAGAAACACTATGATCAGCAATGTGATCTGCCATACAAGATATACCAAAAACACAAAGATTTTCTTTGCTAAAGATACACCAACGTACAGATGTGCGTAGCTGTTCTGGATAGCGAATACTTGCATTAATATGAATCTTAATCCAAGCTTCTTCTGATTCTACATCTGAAGGTATAGCTAAAATACGATAATCTTGGCTGTATGTTCTGCTATAAGCAATAGGAGCCCAGTAATCTCCACTTGTAGAATCTAGTTGTGGTACTGTAGCTTCTTCCGTACCTCTATCTTCTTGATTGAGTTGATTATTGTAACCTAAAAAATATGCATGCTCCTTTTCTTGAGGAAAAGGAGCATGAAACTTATCTTTTATTGAAGGTGAGTAGTAAACTGAGTTATCAGTACCAGCATCCCAAGCATTAATTATTTCTCTGCAAGCTCTGTTGAAGAATTCCACACTAGGATTATATTTAGATAAATTAGGAACAGGCTGTGTAATATATCCTAAGTAAACAGTCATTTGAGCTAAAGCGTTTTTATTTATATCCAATGGCAAATACTTCTCATCGATAGACGCTGCAGAGCACAGCATTTCAAAAATGCAAGTCTCTTTATCTATCTGATGCCAGCCATACATAGGCTCTTTAGATTCTATCAGTGTACGAGTTATTCTATCACCCGCTGCCTTATACCACAGCACATTCTTCCATCGATTAACTAAAGCATCTGAGTCTTTATAAGTACAGGGAATAACATAGGTATCATTCCATTGATCGTCAATGGAATAGAGCATTTTACTATATCCAATAATTAACCACTTATTGAAAGAACTCATTGAATGAAACTTTCCTTCCATTAAAGAACAGATCAACCTTTCTCTGCATATCAAGGTTTTCAGACATGACTGATATATGGCCTCTAAGCTGCTTTATTCTTTGCTCCATCATGTGAATATTTTCTTCTTTCTCATTTATATTCCTTCTATTAATAAGTGCAGATAAAAATCCTTCAGATAAATCCTGCAACTCTTCCATAGCTTTACTACGGGTACCTATAAGCTTCCAATTCTGCTTTAGTAACTCTGCATAAAGTGAGAAAACAACGGGCAGATGAACATTCTCAGGTTCAATACTACCTTCTTGCGAGTTAGTTGAAAGCGTATTTCCCAATGTCGTAGGACACACCATTACCAACCATCTTCCCTGTCTAGCAAATAGAGGCGGAAACAACTCTTGTAACTCTGTTAAGATTTCACTTTTAGGACGATTTTTACAAAGATCATATTTTGTAATTACAATGACTACGGCAGGAGGAATATTATTTTCACAAGAAGACTGGGTTTCGGACATTAGTTGGTTGATGCCAGATACAGCTATTCTTTCATAAGAAGCAAGCTCTAGCTTATTAGAAAAGTGTTCCCCGGAAACACACAAAAGCAGACAAGAAGTTTCTCTCAATCTACTACGGAGTATTTTTACATCAGGTGCATCCTTATAATCTTGTATAGCGCCTCCTCTGTAGTCAAACCAATCAAAGTTTAAAATATGGTTGCGCGCATAATAAAAATTTAGATCGTATTGTGTAATTTCTTCACTTGTTGGTAACGGCCAGCGATCCGAACCTTTGCTAACAAGCGAATGCCAAAGAGAACTAAATCTCACATTGTCATCGCTATCTCCTGCACTCAGCAGAAAGCCATTTAACCCTATCCCATAGTTCATCATCTTGTACATAGCAATCATATAGCACGTCTTGCCTGCTCCTGAAGCACCAAGCATTGTGATTTTTATCCTTTCATCCATACCGATTTCTCCGTCCAACTACAAATTTATCAGCACTTATTTTCTACTCTTGACGATCAAAGAAATTGTCCGTATCAGTTGGCTTATAAGCTTTCATAACATCTATCCAACTATCCCCATCATCGAAAAACTTTTCTTGGCTATCTTCTTGAACTGAGTTGGTTTCCTCTGCATGATAATTAGTAAAAACTAAAGGCTCTGTCCGAAATGAAAATGGAGATTTCAAACGGATTATCTCGCTCTCTATCCAACCTGAAACTTGCTTATAAAACCTGTCACGAACTACTAAAACTTTCCCGTTTTTTTTCGATAAAACCTGCTCAATCCAACCTAAATCAGGATCCATCATTTTTCTAATTAATATATTAAATCCATGATGAAAAACCTCATTGTCTTGGGATTTTAATTTGGCATAGTTGATATAATAAGGACGGTTAGCTGAGATAGCACTGTAGAAGATCGATAAGAACTGATCTCCTTTTCCGTTTGATTTTCCATCTACAGAATCAATTACCTTTCTCAAAAAAACAGTACTACTACCATAGGCTTCAGTACTGTTTCCCCTTTCATCTACAGGTACTCCACTCGCTCTTACCTCTTTAGAGAAAGTCGCATTAAAGCTTTTTATATCTCTAATAAAATGCTGCATGCTCTGGGCAAGTAATTGAATCAGACCAATCCGTCTACGGCTCATCTCAATAGCAGTACCTTGCAAAATTGCCATTCCATCTACCCCAATGGCAATTAGCAATGCAAAAATAGCAGCAGGCTCCTTATCCTTTTGCTTAAATAACTTATAGTATGGTGTTAGAAGCTCTATGTCGAGATCTCTACTTATATAAGAATCTAATTCAACTTTATAATTATTTCTTAAATCCTCAGGAAGCGTAGCTAAAGCTTCTAAATCGCGAAGGTAAATCTGATTAGGAGTTAAGTTTTCAGATGGATAGTTAAATTTAGAGTCAGCCTCTTGCAGAACTCTAGTTATTTTACGATACTCAGATTCTTTTTGTCCAACTTGCATTAGAAAATCTCTTGCTTTAGGACCACATCCAGTTTGTCCAGTTGTTATCCCGACCTTGCATTCTTGATCGGCGAGCCACTTAAGTCTTTCAATTTCAGTTTGAAGACTTGAAGACTTTTCCTTTGCTTGGGTATAAACACTAGCAATTAGTGTCCGGTGAGACTGCGCAGCTTTTGAATATGCATCTCTTTGATGCACGTTTCCAGTTAGCGAACCGTAGTAACAGAAAAAGCTTGTGTATATACTAATGATTGAGAAGAAAATAACAGCTATGCCACGCCTCATAATAGAGCGTGGCATAGCCCAACCAGCTAGGATACAGAATAGCATCGCTTGAACTGCAATCCCTCCGACCCAAGCTAGCTGTAATGGAAGTACCTGCTGAGCCCCTATAACTGTTGTCCCCGCACTCCATAGGTTAAATGCGAACAAAATTACTAATAGCACCCAGTCACGCTGTGACTTGCGTGCTGTATTAGCCCTTCGCCCATTTGGTGGCATTCTATTCATGATGAATGAAGACTAACGTTACTTTACCTAGTCTATACGGGGCAGAGAAGCTTTGAAAAACTTGCTTAACTGAGTTTTCACTGGACAGTATTTAGTTAGGGAAGAGCATACCATAAAATTACGAAACTCTCCAACCTAAAAGTACTCCCATATCACTGCTCTAGCTGTACCGCCAGCTGCTCAAGCCTTTTAGTATCAAGAACGGCATTAGACAGAGTTACAGTGCCAAATTAAATGACATCGAGACAAATTCGTGTCGCTGAGCAAACCCCTCTCTGTTGCAGGGTTGCAGAGAGAGTTCGCTCAGCAGCCTAGCATCAAGTCAGCAGGATTGCCAAGCTGGCTTTAGGCGGAAAAGTAGGCCAGATCTAGCTTTGCTCCTTTAACGCCACTAATATGTCTTTACGACAAATAAAAAGTCACTGTACAGCCGTGTTAACCCTTGCCAGTTAGAAGCCATTAAGCAAGCAGATGAACCGCTACTCAACATCGCTGACCCTACACCGGGTCAGCCCCCTTAGTGTGAGTTTCTGTTCGCCTACTCATTTGACCCCTTAAGCTCAAGGTCAAATGCTCAAATGTATAGATATCTAGATGTTTAAGCATCTTGTTTCTGATTTGTGTTGGCTTACCCTCTTAGAGGGTCTGTTCAAGCATCTCACCATGCTCTTTGAGCCATTGCTTGGCCTTTTCCATAGTAGCTACTTGAGACCCAACAATATTCCAAAAGCGTGGAGTATGGTTCGGCTCGATCAAATGCGCCAGCTCATGTACCACCACATAATCAATGACAAACATGGGAGCCTTCACCAGCCGCCAGTTGAAGGTTACATTGTCGTTGGGTGTACAGGAGCCCCAACGATACTTGCTATCGGTAATTTTTGCCTGATTGAACGCGACGCCAAGACGCTGTGCGTAAAGCTCAACACGGGGAAGTATTTTTTCTTTAGCTTTCTGGATAAACCAGTTCTTGAAAACATTGCCGCGCTTCTCTGCCTGGGTTTTGGGTACGAGAAAGCGGCTATTGGCAAATTGGATATCGCCATCTTCGTCCACCAGCTCTAACCGATAGTTGCGCCCCAGGTAGAGCAAGGATTCACCATTCACCAGCTCTTTGCCAGGAGGATGGAGCAGCGGCTGATATTTTTGCGCGTGGTGTGTCTTTTCATAAAGCCACTGCTTGCGCGACTCTACGACTTGCCGAATTTTCTCAGGCTGTGTGCCTGTCGGCGCTTTAACGACGATCGAGCGATCGCGCTCGACGGTAATCGTCAGCGTTTTGCGGTTGGAGGAATAAACAACGTTGTAGTCGAGTTTCATAACGATGCACCGCTGATCAATGTGTTCAGCTTATTCAGCGTACAAAATTTGGTCGTTATTTTTCTTAGCTAATTCCATCACGCGTGAAATGATCTGCTCCCGATTTTTCACCAGATTGGGAAGCTTGATAAAGTCTGGCGATAGCAAGACCGCCTGGATTTCGGCTATGAGTTTATTACGGGCTGGAGCACTCTCCCAAAAGCCAGCCAATTGAAGCTCACGCTCAATCAGACTGAACACTTGTTGGGTGAGGGCAACCATCTGGGCAATCGTATCATCATCCAGGTTCACCTCCCCAAAACATTCCCGCCGAAACATCCGGAAAAACGGCATCTGTTTTTTCTTGTGTAAGCCGTAGGTGGGTTCTTTGTCTGCGTCCTTCATCTGCTGACGCAGCTTTTCTAGTTCTTCGTAGATGCGCTCCCAGTTGTCTTTGAACTGCTCCAGGATGACCGCCAGCGCTTCCGCAAACGAGGCTTGCAGCTCCGGGTCATCGTCCAGGTCGATGTCGATGTGATGCCGCAGGGCGTGTTCGACCGCCGCCGCCTTGGTTTTCGTGCGACTGTGCTTTGTAACTTGGCTCTCAAAGTCGTCATCCAGGATGGAGATCGGCTTCACTTTTTCATCGATACCCTTTGAGTGCAGGTACTCATCGGTCAGCGCTCGCAGCTTGGCCGGAATGCCTTTCATGCTCATACGCGCATCGTGGAAGTGCCTGCCCGCCAACACATTCACCTCAGCCAGTGCCTGATAATCAGTCATATACGTCAGCGCTTCCTTGGCTGGAAAAACCAGATTGAGGCTGCGGGTCAGTTTTTTGAACGCCAACATGAACTCGAAGCGAAGATCCTCATCGTAAAAGAGATCGAAAAAGGCATCGTGGTCGGTCAGGTCGGTGAGACCGTGTTGCTTTAGCAGCGCCAGAACCGCCCGATGATCATCCTCAAGCTGGCGGATTTCCTCCTCTGGGAAGCTCAGGGTCTCTTCAACTTCTTTCTGCTCTAGCTCGTCATAGGTATCAATAGCCCGCTTCAGGTGGTGGCCGATGCCGACATAGTCCACTACAAAGCCCTTGTCTTTATCAGCCCCACCCACGCGGTTGACGCGGGCGATCGCTTGCAGCAGATTGTGTGCCTGGATTACTTTATCGAGATACATCACCTGCTCGACGGGCGCATCGAAACCGGTGAGCAGCATATTGTTGACGACCACGATACCCGTATCGCCAGTCACGCCGTGGCCTTCGGCATCAAAGGGCAGTTTGAAGCTCTTGATGGTGGTCTCGTGTTTAGAGGCGTTGGTGTATGCTTTCAGGCTCAGCGAGTCATTATGCCCGCCAGGAGAAATCACCACATCTGTCTTGAGTTTTTTCAACCGATCGAGGGGCAGCTTGTGGGGGTTAGACTGCTCTAACCTGGCGATCGCCTCAGTGATGGCTACGTCTAAATGTTCCTTGTACCGCACCGCTGCCTCGCGGGAAGTCGCTACCACTTGCGCCTTATAGCCATTGGGAAAGATCCATTCCAGATAATGAGCCACGATATCTTGGGCTTTGGCAGCGATCGTGGAATTGGCTTCGAGGTAGGCATCTCGTGAGCCGTAACCCAAAATTTGCATCCGCTGTTGTAAGTTGTACTCACTGAATACGTCTTGAAAAGCGTCATCCATGCCTGCCTGGTCAGGCACTTCAGCATTATGGGTGCGACCTTCATAGACGATTTCCAGGGTTACCTTGTCCTCGATCGCCTGACGCATGGTGTATTTGTCAATGTAGTCACCAAAGACTTTCTCGGTCTTGTCGATCGGTGTGCCCGTGTAGCCAATGCGGGAGGCATAGGGCAGGGCTTTATCGAGGTTGGCTCCCAGTAGTGAGTACTGCGATCGGTGGGCCTCGTCGGTCATCACCAGAATGTTGGCGCTACGGTTTAGCTCTGGGAAGGCTTCTTGCAGGTCGCGTTCCTGGAATTTGTGAATCATCGCCATGACCAAATCTGAGGAGTCGCTGCGGAGAAGTTCCTTGAGCTTGGCGATACTATCGGCAGGTTTGACGGTGAAGCCGATGTTCTGACCCGTTTCGGCAAGCTGCTGCTCTAGCTGGGTGCGATCGGTAATAAACACCACTTTCCACTGGGAGAGGTTGGGATGGCGGTACATCGCCCGCACCATGAACATCATGGTCAGCGACTTGCCGGAACCCTGGGTATGCCAGATGATGCCGCTGCGTTCTCGTGGAGTTTTACCGTCCAGCAACCGCTGCACGGCTTTCTTGACGGCGCGGAACTGCTGATAGCGCCCAACGATCTTGATGGCTTCGCCCTTGTCGTTGACCGAGAAGAGCGTGAAATTGCGGATGATCTCCAGCAGGTTCACTGGGTCAAGCATTCCAGCTACCAGCCGCTGCTGATCGTTGGGGGAACTGCTGCCATGCTCCAGGTCTTCTAAGGTGCGGGGAAAGGGGTCAGCCCAGCGGTAAAAGTATTTTTCGATATGAGTGGTGAGGGTGCCGAATTTGGCTTGATTGCGGCAGGTTGCCACCACAAACTGGTTGTAAAAGAACAGAGGATCGCTGCCTTCTCCTTTGGCTCCGCGCTGTTCACTGTAGCGGAGGATCTGGTCGATCGCTTCGGGAATGGGTTCTTTGACCTTGGGGGATTTGCACTCGATCACCACTACGGGCAAGCCATTCAGGAACAGAACGATATCCGGGATGATGTGGTTCTCGGTGCCGAGAATCCGCACCTTGAACTGGCAGACGGCGATAAAGCGGTTGTTGTCGCGGCGATCGAAGTCGATGAACTTCACTGTGGGGCTTTTTTCACCCGTCTGGCGGTTTTCTGAGACGCTGGTGTTTTCTTGCAGCAGGGTGAAGACGTGGCGATTGTTTTCTAGCAGGCTGTTGCTGGGGAAGCTGGCGGTAAGCTGCTTGACCACTTCCTCCACCTGGTCAGGTTGCAACCAGGGATTGATTACCTGAAGCTGTTGGCGCAAGACTGGCAACAGCGCCACCTCGGTAAAGCTGTCGCGAAAGGTTTCCCCTGGCTGCTGTTTCATTTCCAGATCCAGCACGTCCCAACCCAACCCCGCCAACTGATCCAGCAGCGGCTTCTCGACGTGATTGCGCTCATCGAGCTTGATCTGTTGGGATGTTTTATCTGATTTCATGGGGTTATCCTGCCAAAGTGAAACCTGCCTGAATGAAATGACGATCGAATGCAAGGGCGACTGAAATATGTCTGTTTTGCATCACGACGAAGGAAACACAATCGACTAAGCCCCAGGTTTTATCTTGATGTTTGGCATACAGGGTTAGGGCATCGGTCATTAGCTCTGGGGTCAAGGGAGTAACGGTTACTTGAGGGGCGGTTTGAAAGTGGTGAATAATGGCAGCGGCTTCACGGCGGGCAATGCGTGAGAGCGCGTTGCCAATTTCTAGCAGGATTGCATCGGTTGTGATGACTGGAAACCCTTCGTATTGTTCGCTGAGTTGTAAGGCTTGTTGATGGTGCTGATCGGTCTGGTTGATCAGAGCAATGACGTAGCCTGTATCAACAAACAGAGTGTTAGACATTTTTCTCGCCGTTGAGGTAAGCATCCAGGTTTTCCGAAAAGTCTGGAGGGGCAGATATTTTGATTTGCTTTAGGCGAGAGAATAAAGAACTTGTTTCAGGTTGATCGATCGGCGAAATCAGATCGCCTTCATCGGTGACGCTGCCTTTGAGCGGATTGGCTTCTGTGGCTGGAATCGGGGCATCATCATCTAAAACAATGACACGGATGGTTTTGCCTTCCCACTGGGCGGAGTATTCGGGGGGAATGGTGACGGTGCCGTTGTAGAGGGTGGTCTTAAATTCAATGGCTTGCATGGTTTACCTCAAGGCTAGTCTTTGGGGGCTGGGGTTAGGTTAATCGTAAGCGGTTCCTGCGGCGGCAAGGTTTGACTCATGGGCTAGCTTCTGCGTCTTTCAGCAATTCAGTCACGCGGACTTTGCCAGTGAGAAGGTCTTGCATAAGACCTTCTTTTGTTTCTTTGTATTTTGCTAAAATTATTTTCATCAACTGAATATTATCCTGATGGTCTCTTAACTGAGTACCGATATTTGATTGCTCTTCTTTACTTCTCGGTATAATTAATCTCAGCTTACGAAGATCTCCTAATGTAATTTCAGAAAAAGTTGTTCCTTTCTGGACAAGCTGAATCTGCCGAGCAATTATTGAACTACGTAATGCCCACAAAAGGAATGTTTGATTAATATCATAAGCGGCTGATATTTTAGCGGTTCCTTGTGTTAGATTCGATCCACTTAATTCTTGTGAAACAGGTAAAACCTTGCCAACTGTTGCTCTAAGTGCAAACACAATATCTCCAGCGGAAACTTCCGACCTCTTATAAGACGTAGCAATTTTTTTAGATGTTCTTAATAACCTTTCTAGCTCAAGAAAATCACCAGCCATATCACCTGTTCGGATATAAGGAATTCCACCATCAACATGAGAACCGGCTTGTACTATCCCATAAGTAATTGGTTCATCCACAATACTTTCAAGTGTCCGTATTTCCCACTCCACGGGAATCCGCCCGATCGCTGAATCTTTAAACTCATGCGTTTCTTCCGATCGCACATTGCCATCCTCATCAATGCCTTTAGTCAGCAAGTCCTGCATCAGTCCGGTTTTGATGCGCTGCTGCTTGGCGATGATTGCCTCGGTTTGCTCGATGGCGCGATCGATCGTGGAGAGGATAGCGGCGATTTGGGTTTGTTCCGCTGGATCTTCTGGTAGCGATAGCCCAATATTGGACATCACATTATTCATCAATTTTGGATTTCCAACATACGAAACATGCTTTTTAGCTACAGTTGAAATTTTGTAGGCAAGAAACTCCATTGATAATTGAGAACTCTTTGCATGCAGCGTTCCACAGACATTTGTGCAATTAAATCTGCCAGTTCTATAAAAAACTGTGCCTGCATACGCCCCATCTGTTGTCCAAGTGATATATTCTCCGTCAAAATCGTAAGTGTCAATTCTTCCCATCTCACCTCTTTTTTGAGACTGGGATGAAAACACAGGATATATACCAGGCTTGAGTTCAATTTCTTGTGCGCTGATAACGCGTCCCCTTCCTAAATCACAGAGGTCACTTACTTTTTTCTGTAACCAACCTTCCACACTCATCACGCCAAATACCCCAACTTGCTCAAGAACTCATCCAGGGTTTCCAGCGTTTTCGCACGCTCCATCTCTAGCTCACGACTCGAAACCGCATACTTATCCCACAGGTTCTCGACCCTGGCGATCAGCACCCGCTTTTCCACGTTGAGATAGCGGGTAAGCTGTTCTTTCACCCAGTCATAGAGCTTTTTCAGAATCAGGGTTTTCGCTTCTGCATCGGTTAACTGTCCGCCGATCTGTGTCAGCACACCATCAATCCGCGATAGCCGCAGGTTCAAAGCATCCTTGTCCTTATTCAGCGCGGTAATTTTCTTCTTGTCGTCCTTGTTATTTGGGTTCAGCGCCTTGATCTGAGTTTCCACCTGTTGCAACAGTTCGCGGGTTTCCGCCTTGGCTTCCTCGCCGCCGATGCGTTTCAGACGTAGCTTCAGTTCTAGCTCACTTTGCTGTTGCTTCAGCGCGTCCTTAAACTGCCTGATGCGCTTCTCGATCGCGGCGATCGCATCAAACTCTTGCTCGTAGGACTGGCGCTCTTTGGCAGCAGAGTTACCCGCCGAAGCCTTCAAGTCGTCAATCAATTCCTTGAGTGCTTTCTTGATCACCGCCGCCGTCACGGTTTCCCCTTCTTCCGGCTCGTAACTGGCAACCTCTTGAGCCGATTCCACCGCCTCACTCAGTTCGCCCTGAGCAGCACTGATCTTGCTCTCCAGTTCCTCAATTCGATTCACCTCCTCCTGGAAAAAAGCCGCTAGCAAATACTCATCGGGAATCAGAGTATGGTGCCAGCCAGTGTTAACGATGGTCTTCAGGTCATAGCGGATTTGCTGCCACCAGTTCACAAACACACCCGCCGACTGGAATGCGTCCAGCAACCCCAGTGGAATCAGCTTCCCCTTCAGGCTGGTCAGCAGCTCCTGGCGCACCTGGGGCAGGATGTTGTTCCCCTCCAGCTTGGCAAAATCGTCCCGCGCTTCCTGCCACCAGCTTTCCAGCGTGGAGTGGTGGGCGTTGACCGTCGTTTGCAGGTCAGCGTTCGCCTCCAACCGCTCCTTAATCACTCCTTTGCCGGCAACGTCTGGGCAAAAAGCAGCATAGCCGGGGCGATCGGACTCAAACAGCGTCTCAGACTTCACTCCAAATTTGGCAAACGTGTCGTGCTGCGCTGCGATTTCTGCCTCTGGAATACCTCCCATCAGGTGAGCCTTCACATCCTCTGGTTCCGGCTCTGGCGTGTTGTCCACATAGCGGCGAATGTTGAGGTTATAGTCGTGCTGCTCAACGATTTCCTGCTTATCCACCAGACGGCTGTATTTGGGGTATTCCTGCTTGTGGGTGAACACCGAATCAATTTTCTCGACATCCTCCGGGCGCAGCTTATTCTGAGCTTTGCCTTCTGCATATTCGCGATCGGCGTTGATAAACAGAATTTTGTCCCGTAGCTCGTCGGGCTTGCTTTTGTTCATCACCAGGACACAAGCCGGAATACCTGTCCCGTAGAACAGACCGGGCGGCAGGCTGATAATCGCCTCGATTACGTCATCCTCAATCAGGATTTCCCGAATCAGTTTCTCTTTCCCACCCCGGAACAGCACCCCATGCGGCATGACAGTCGCCATGTGTCCCTCTGGCTTGAGGCTGGCGATCATGTGCTGCACAAACATCAAGTCGGCTTTCTTGCCAGTCTCCGGGCAGAACTCACGGAAGCGATTGCTGAACTTCAGCGCGGCGCGGCTATAGTTTTGTGAGAACGGCGGATTAGCCAGCACCCGGTCAAACTTGCGAACCTGGCTATGCTCAAAAAGCAGCGGGTCTTCCAGCGTATCCCCGTTCTCGATCGTGAAACGGGCGATATTGTGCAGGATCATGTTCATGTTGCAGATGGACCAGACCGTCCCGTTAGAATCCTGCCCATAGAGCGCTAGATCGTTGGGGTCTTGTCCCTGTTCCTCCACATACTGATGGGACTGAATCAGGAAGCCACCAGAACCCACCGTAGGGTCATAGATGGTATTTCCTGCCTGGGGTTTGACCAACTGCACCAATAGCCGCACCACCTCCGCCGGGGTGTAAAATTCGCCGCCCTTCTTCCCAGCGCTGTCGGCAAAATATTTAATCAGGTATTCATACGCCGCCCCCAGCAGGTCGGGAAACTCAAAATTATCGTTAACCAGCACAAACTGTGGCTGGTTGAAGTGATCCAGCAGGTCTTTCCATTTCTGGTCAGGGATTTTGGTCTTCCCCTTGGTGGCGTTGAAATCAATATTGTTCTTCAGCACACCCGCTAGCGCATCATTGGCATCCTCTACCGCTGCCAAAGCCTTGTTCAGCATATTGCCGATGTCCTGCTTCAGGTGCTTGAGCGGCGGTACCTGAGATTCATTACCATCCGCATCGGTGTCGATCCACGGCTCATGCCACCGGGCACGAAGCGGCATAAAAAAGGTTTCACCGTAGGAGGTTTTACTTTCCATCAGTTCCGCTAACAAAGTCGGATCGTCGATATGCGCGAATTGCTTCTTAAGCTGCTGGCGCTTGCGATCGAACTCATCCGACAGGCGCTTGAGAAAGAGCATCCCAAAGATGAATTCCTTGAATTCAGACGCATCCATCTTGCCGCGTAGGATGTCGGCGGACTTGAAGAGGAAATTTTCAAGCTGACTGAGGGTAATTTTTTCGTGCTGCAAGCTTCGATACCTAACGTTTGAGGGTGGTTTTGCTGCCCACCGTCATTTAGGCAGAGGGCATAGCTTTGGCAGAGGACCTTAGTTTGACCTAAATTGCTTCATGCCTCGACAAGGGCAAAAAAACTACATCTCATCATCCTGAAAGAGAGCCTCTATATCCCTCGCTCCGTTTAGGATACGGACAATATCAGCTCCATCATCAAGAGGGCTATAGAAAATCAGGTAGTTGCCGTAAGGAAAGCTTCGCAGTCCTGCAAACAGCTCATCACGGCGACGACCGATGCCTGGGCTGGTTGCGACCTTCTCCATTTGCCCATAGAGCTTTCTAACAAACGCGATCGCACGATCAAGGCTGTCCTCAGCGATTTAGTCAAAAATATCGTCCAGGTCTGTAAGCGCTTGGGGTCTGATAACCAATCTACCCATGCTGATCAACCTAGTGACTGGCTTTGCTGCGCTGGGCATGGCGGTTTCTGCCGCGATCGATGACATCCTCGATATTGAGAGGCTCAGACTCCCCGCTATTAATGCCTGCCTGGATCTGCTGCCTCAATTCGTTGAGCCTGATTTCCCGCAAAGCATCCTGATCTTTGAGCAAGCGTAACCCTTCACGGATGACTTCGCTAGCAGAGTGATATAGACCGCTGGCTACCTTCTCACTGACATACTTCTCTAACTCGGACGTGAGTGAAACATTCACAGGTCATCCCTCTCAGCAATTCATCTACTACCGTTGTACTCACAACAACCAAAAATAGCAATTTTTGTTATCGAAACCACTCCTTTAAGGCTCCATTACGCAATGAAGCCTTAAATTAGGCGGCTTAGAGCCTAGGGTCTCTCCATGAGCGATACCTGTCTAGGTGTTATTTAGCCTTGAGATAAAAGTTTTGCGGTCGAAACATGGGGATGTTTGGGATCTTTGACTCGTTTTGGCTGGGGAGTCTTTTTCTTGCGAGGTTGTTTAAGAAATCGTT
>Ga0209181_10006159_pt1 | contig 16941 bp, 25 predicted proteins | sample MAT05_FD_187208 | JGI IMG/M metagenome (GOLD analysis project Ga0209181, IMG submission 187208) | Freshwater microbial communities from Lake Fryxell liftoff mats and glacier meltwater in Antarctica - MAT-05 (SPAdes) (version 2) | ecosystem: Environmental > Aquatic > Freshwater > Ice > Liftoff...
GGGCCAATTCTGTGGACTTAGCTTTTTCGCTTCACCGTTGACTTTGTCGCTCAGGTCGTAGTCGGCCTGCTCCAGCATGTCGTTGATCATGCCCTGCAATCCCATCGAACGGCCATCATCCGGATGGTACAAGCGCGTAATGCCGTAGTCGTGTAGCTCCTTTATTTCTTCCGGCAAAATGGTTCCGCCGCCACCACCGAAGATCTTGATATGCCCCGCACCCTTCTCCTTCAGCAGGTCGTGCATATACTTGAAATACTCGGTATGCCCGCCTTGGTAGCTGGTCATCGCAATGGCGTGCGCATCTTCCTGGATCGCGGTATTCACCACATCCTCCACGCTACGGTCGTGACCGAGGTGGATCACCTCGGCACCGGTGCTTTGGATGATGCGCCGCATGATGTTGATGGCGGCATCGTGCCCATCGAATAGTGAAGCCGCGGTGACGATGCGGATCTTGTTCTTAGGCTGATAAGGGGCGGCTTGTACGTAGGTGGACATGAGGCTTATCGAATATTGACCAATAGCGATACGAACGATGCGGACCTGCCTGCCGGCAGGCAGGTCTTGTGCTTGGGGACGTAGGGGGCGGCTTGGACGTAGGCGATGGACATGGTGGCGAAGTTACCGGTGGGGCGCTTACGGTGCAGCCACCGCTAAGGCTCAGGACATTCTACATTCTACATTTTTCATTCCTCTTGAAGGCTGGTGAATGGCGAATGAAGCCGCCGAAGTGTCTATTGTTCTGATCACTGGAGGTCCGCCCCCCCGTCCCTGGCTCACCGCTCGATCACCAGCTCCAACGGTTCGCTCCGGTAGGCAACTCCAGCGCTGTACAGCGTCATCGCAGGCACAACCAAGCGACCGCGCTTGCGCGGCTTGATATGGTATACGCGCCTCTCGGAAAAGTCGTGGACACCGTTCACCCAATTGTCGGTCTGTACACTCAAAGGACCACCGATCACCACGAAACGCCTGCCCGTCAACGTGGAAGTGGAATCGATGACCGCCTCGATGTTGAACTGTAGCTCGATGGTCTCGCCCCTTCGAAAACGAACATCCTCGCTCAATTGGCGGATAATGACCGCACCGGACCGCACCGTATCCAACCGTCCCGCAAGCACCTCGACCTGTTGGGAATGTACCTGGAACGCACCAGTACACACGAACAACAGAGCAAGGACAAGCTGAGAAGATGGGGACATGATAAAGGTGGACGTAGTGGTGTTCGGTATTCGTGCGAAGTTACCGACGGGTTGCTTACGGCGTAACTACCGCTGAGGCTCAGGCCATTCTACATTCTTCATTCCGCTTGAAGGCTGGTGAATGGCGAATAGGGCCGCCGGACTGGCTTGGAGTCTACCCTGAGCGAAGACGAAGGGCTATAGCTGCTTCGTCTCTGCGGCCGTTCCAGCCGCTCCGGTGGCTTCCTATGGTCGCCTTCTCACTGGCGCAACGGCTGCGCATCGTCTTCAGCAGGCTGCCGCTGTCATCCTTGGCGAAGATCACGTCCGAAGCACCTACACGTCGCTCTTCCCGAGATACAGGTCCATCGTAGCACGGGCAATATCATCGGCATTGATGTAAATACCGAAATCTACCGGGCGGCCGTTCACCTTCGCTTTTCGTACCGCCTCTATGATCGTGGTCTTGCCCGAACCATTTGGTCCAGCGAACACCCGCAAGCGCAACGCACGCGCCATGGTCTACTAAGCTGCTGGCAACTGGATCTTCCTGACCCGCTTGGTCACTTTGCCGGTCTTGTCCACCTTCACCAACCACCCTTCCTTCACAACCAAGAGTTCGTCCACATGGTCAAATGCCGAGCGGCTCGCAGCCTTGGTGGCCGACTCGGAAGCGCGCCGAAGGACCTTGCTCGTCAAGGGCGCCTTGGGCACTTTCCGTGCAACGCGTGTGGATGGGTTTTTCGTGGCCATGTGCTAAAAGTACAACGAAGCCTACATGGTGCCAATTCACAAGGCTTGGTACCACGAGATCAAGGCATTGACGAACTGCCCACGCTCGCTCCAGTGAAATAACCTTCACTGATCTCCGTTCCAGATCCGATGCGTCTTTACTGGCAGTTGCTTCTGGTTGGTCTTGCGGCTGTTTGCATGACCGTTCTGGGCATCATCTTGGCCTTTTGGAACCATATTGAGGAGCCTCCGCACGATGCCGAGCTACTAGCCATCGGGACCGTTGCCCTGTGCAACTTGTGCTGGTTCATACCATGGAACGTTGTCCATCGCAGGAAAGGGAACAAGCGAATGGTGCTCGCTGGTTGGATCCTCTTCGCTCTCTGCTGGATCCACTTCCCATACCGGTACCTCCACCATCCTCGTTTCGATGCGAACGTGTGGCGAGCCTCCACCAAACCCAACTACAGCATTGCCGGTCTCTATCCTGCCCATGAAGCCGGATACATGGTGCCGGACATCATTGCAAGCGAGGTCTGTGTCGGAAAGACACGGAGCGAGGTCGAAGCGATGTTGGGTCCGCATGTGATCCCGCAAAGCCACTTAGGGTATTGCAGCAATGACACCTGCATCGGCTATTTCTATTCAGGCCAGGTCCTTTTTGACGGCTGCAATAAGTTGATGCTCTGTTTTAAGAACAACGTATGCACACATGCAGTCTACTGCGGATGTGACTAAGTGATCACCTCGGCACCCGTGGCCTGTATGATCCGGCGCATGCGCTTCGTCCCGATATTCGGGAATGTTGATAGCAGCATCGTGGCCATCGAAGAGCGAGGCGGCGGTGACGATGCGGACCTGCCTACCGGTAGGAAGGTCTTGTGCTTGGGGACGTAGGGGACGGCTTGCACGTAGGGCATGGTGTGAAGATACCGAGGGGGCTATTAAAAGTGACTGGTGACGAACTACTGTCCGACCTTCTTGCCGCTGATCAGCATCGGGCTTGTGAGCATGGTCATCATCGGTCTCGTAGCTGTGCTTCTGTCCAACGAAGGCGTGTTCTACTTCGGCATCGGCGATGTGCATCCAGCGCTCGCTTGGTTGCCGATCGCTATGGTACTGCTATCCATTCCACTCCTCCGTTCGGTGCTACGAAGCAAGGATGAACACACGCGGTGCGTGACGAAGAATCCACCGGCCATGTTGACGGTACCGAGAAGCACCGCAAGGGATGCCGCCGCCATGGTCCACGGGCTGTCCGTGGTGGTGTTCAGCAACTGGATGATCCCGCCGATGAGGATGATGCCGCTGATCGCATTGGACCCTGACATCAAGGGCGTGTGCAGCACCGCCGGTATGTTCTTGATCATCTCGAAGCCCAACAGGAGGCTGAGTGCGACAACGAACGATCCGTCGATCTCGGTGATCGAATAAGTGAAGTCCATGGTTCAAAGGGTTGCTATGGTGAGCGCGCGGACATGCTCATTCACCAGTTCACCGTTCTGCACCACCAGTGTGGAGCGCAGGATCTCGTCCGCGGCGATGTTCTCACGCTGGGCGAGGTAGTGTTCGATGAAGGTGCTGTAGATGTTCGAGAGCAAGAAGAAGGTACTGTGCGCACAACCGCATTCGATCGAGGTGGGACCGAGGATGGTGACCTCGTTTCGCATCACCGTACGGTCGGGCTGTGTCAGTGTGCAGTTGCCTCCGATGCTGCCGCGAGGTCCACGATCACCGCGCCGGGTCCCATGCCCATCACCATATCCTCAGTGATCAGTACCGGAGCTTTCTTTCCGGGGATACGTGCGGTGATGATGATCACATCGACCTACGCTGCTTCCGAAGCGATCCGTTCACGCACTTGTTGCAGGAAGGCTTCGGATTGTTGCACGGCATAGCCACCTGCGCTACGATCCTTCACCGCACCTTCCACCTCGATGAATTCGGCGCCAAGACTTTCCACCTCTTCTTTGGAGGTGCTGCGCACATCATAGGCTTTTACCACGGCGCCCGATCGACGCACTGTTGCAATGGCCTGTAGACCGGTGACAACGGCACCCATGATCAGGAAGTTGGCGGGACGCAAGGTGCCACTGGCGCCGGTGATCATCGGCACAGTGGCCAATGATCGCTCAGCAGCCAGAAATACAGCCTGGTTACCGGAGATGGAACCTACCGAAGAGAGCACATCCATGGCGTGCGCCAAGGTCGTCCTCGGCATGAGGTCCAGACGGTAGGCCGACACGCTTTGGCGTTGGTACAAGTCCAGCTTGGAAGGCACGCCGAGGAAGTTGAAGGAACCGATGAAGGTCTTGTCCCCAATGAACGGGCCACCTAGGTAGTGATGGTCATAGATCACTAGGACGTCCGCCTGAGCGATCACCTCCTCCTCGCGCGCTACGACCTGTGCTCCGCCAGCCGCATACGCTTCGTTGGTGAAACCCGCCGCGCGTCCGGCATCATGCTGGATGATCACGGTGGCCTTTCCACGCAAGCGTTCAACACCGTTCGGCGAAAGCACCACCACTCGGCGGTCCGCTAGTTCCTTCAAGACCCCCGATCGCTCCATCACCTATGGGAATATGCCGCGCTCCTTGTAGGTCTTCTCCAACCGGCGAAGAGCTACGATGTACGCGCTGGTGCGCCAATCCACCTTGAATTCTGCGGCCGTATCGGCCACTTTCACGAAGGCGTCCTCCAGCTTCTCTTCGAGCATGTCCAGCACTTCTTCGATCTTCCAGATCTCGCTGCGCTTGTTCTGCAACCACTCGTAGTAGCTGCCGATCACACCGCCGGAGTTGCACAGGATATCGGGAATGATGTCGATGTTCTTTTCCCGGAGCAAGCGCTCGCCTTCGGTGTTCGTGGGGCCATTGGCACCTTCGGCCACCACCATCGCCTTGACGGAACCCGCGTTCTCACCGGTGATCTGATTGCCCAGTGCCGCTGGTACCACGATGTCGCAATCCAGTCCAAAGAACTCCTTCGGCTCCATTTCCTTCGCCCCGGTGAATCCTTTGATGTTGCGTCCGCTCACATCACTGTGTGCCAGAAGTGCTTCTGGATCGATCCCCTTTACATTATACAAGGTGGCCGTGGCGTCCTGCACGGCGATCAATACGGCACCTTCCTGCAGCAGGAAATGGGCCGTCCAGTAGCCTACGTTGCCGAAGCCCTGAACGATGAACTTCATGCCCGTCAAGGACTTGTTGCGCCGCTTTGCCCATGCCTTCAGGTTTACCACCACCCCGAAACCGGTAGCCCGATCACGACCCTCCAAGCCACCGGCCCCCAAGGGCTTTCCTGTTACCACGTGCAGGTTTGCAAAGCGCGTGGCAGGGGACTTCGTTGACGAGTAGGTATCCGCGATCCACGCCATGATCTGTGCGTTGGTGTTCACGTCCGGCGCGGGAATGTCCAGGTCAGGACCGATGTTGTCCCCCAATGCGTAGGTGAAGCGCCGTGTGATCCGCTCCAGTTCATTCTCCGAATAGAGCTTCGGGTCGATCTCGATCCCTCCCTTGGCACCGCCGTATGGCAAACCGGCCAATGCGGTCTTCCATGTCATCCAAATGGCCAAAGCGCGTGCTGAATCGATGTCCACCGTTTTGTGGTAGCGCAAGCCGCCTTTGTAGGGCCCTAGCGCGTTGTTGTGTTGCACGCGGTACCCCGTGAAGACCTCGATCTTGCCGTTGTCCAACTTCACCGGGAAGTGGACCACGATCTCTGTGTTGGTCTTTGCCAAGATCTTTCGGACGCCCGGATCGAGGCCCATGATATCGGCGGCATGGGCGAATTGCTCCATGACGACTTCGTACATCCCTTCCTTGCGGACGGTCTTTTCCACGGTTGCTGGTGTCATTGCTGGTTGATCAGGTTCATTCGTAATGTTCACAATGGTACGTGATACGATCAGGGTCCCGCAAGACACACTTTTCAAGATGTACCCAGGAACCACACGATCCCGGTATGGCGGGTATGTGCGTGATCGTCTCTTCCATGAAGCGCATTGGTTCTGGCATGCGCTCCTGCTCAAGTTCGTTGCAGAACTTGATCGGTGTCCCACTACTGCGCTGGAATACGCAGTCACCATCGTGAACGCAACCCCTACAGATGGAATGCGAGATGCTGGACGGATCGGATGGCGGTGACAGGAACTTGTACATGGCCACTCCGTGGCCATAGGTCGTGCCAGTCGCTCCGGTGCCACGTGCCGTTTGCACACGAGCCTCCGCAAAGCCTTGTGATCACAGACCATTCGTGGCCCGTTGCTGTTGGCATGGTACGGAAGCACCGCAGTCGACACGTTGCGAAAAGCGGGGTTTAGCTCCCCGGCCGGTCCAATTCGTACCAGCGCTACTTCAACTTTTCGTGCAAGGTCTTCCGATCGATCCCCAGGACCTCGGCCGCCTTGGTCTTGTTGTAATACCAATTCGCAGTACAGATCCACCCGATCCACTTGCTCTATGCTTGTGCTGAGTGAAGCCGAAGCATCCGCATTACTTCTCCGATGAGGTCGTCCCGTAGCTACACTTCGACCCTTCGACAAGCTCAGGACAACGCAAGCTCAGCACAAGCGGCTACGCAACGACCTCCTCGGATCGTCCTGCGAATGTTGCATCCCGCTGGCGGGGAAAAGAGCGGCGCATCTTCAGGTGGATCTGTACTGCGGAATGGTATTAGCGGTGGCCTCCAACACGTGCTCGATGTGGCGACGTTCCAACTCGGCAAGGGACAACAGATCAGCGCTCCCTGCGCGTGCCGGGGCGCTGGTCTTCATGGTTCCCGGCAGGAGATCGAGATCCCACCGCGCATCACCATCCACGTTCAGCTCCGCGAAAAGGCGATCGGACTTCCAGCTTCATCGAACTCCTGCTCATCCAAGCGCACCTGCACCATGGCCGCTTCGGGGAACTGAAGACCCTGTGGAACGGCCTCGACTACCGCACGAACGAGATCAGGAAGGGGATCATCGGGCCTCTGAGCGATCCGCGCGACCGCATATAAGCAAGCCAATTCCTTGACACGTTCGGTCAGCTTCCGCTCCAAGATACGTTCCAGCATAAGCGTAGAAGGTCGCCCTCAAAGCTACCCTCCAAGGATGGGAGCCTGCTTACATCCAGAACACATCCTCCACCGTTTCGTCTGTTCCCTTTGGCTCCAGCGGCCCATGCAGCGCATTGATGCGGTCGAGTTCCTCGGCCGTAGCCACCGCTTCGATCGCCGTGAACAGCACCCGCTCTTCGAACCGGATGTGCGCCTCCAACTCCTCCTCGATCTGCGAGATCCGGGCGGTCGGGTCGTCGGTACCGGTGAACAGCCGGGTCAATCTGCGATGTTCGGCCAAGGCACGTTTCACCAGCTCGTGGTCGTTGCCCAAGATCGGAAAGAGCACTTCCTCCTCCAGACCGAAGTGCGGTACCAAGTGCTCCGCATGAAAGCGCTGGCAGTAAGCCATCATACGTGCAGGATCCACGTTCTTCTGTAGGCCGGTCCTCAACTTCCAGCAAAGCTGTAGGCCATGGTGGTGGTCGCGGCTCAGTGGTTTGAGGCTCTCGTGGCGTTTCATGGGCTTCGCGGGGTGCATCGCTATTGGATGAAGGTGCTGGGGTTCTCGCGCAGGCGTTCGATCCGCATCATGAACATCTCGGCCATCCGTTCAGCATTCATGTGGGCCAGATCGGCAACGGGTCCAGTGAAGAGTTCGTCCACGGTGCCGTGGAAGAGTTGGAGCCAACGCGCGAAGTGTTCCTCCGAGATGGGTAGGCCCGCGTGCGGCCGGAAAGGGGCACCCGTGTAGGATCCCTCATTGATCAGAACCGTGCCCCAGAAGCGGTACATCTTGGCCAAATGTTCAGGCCAACGATCCTTGATCACGCCGTTGAAGATACCTCCCAGCATAGGGTCCACACGCACTTTTCCGTAGAAGGTATCCACAAGCGAACGGATGTGCTCCGGGGTGGAGATCGCAGTGCGTTCGCTCATGGTCCCAACGGTTCCCAATACAGGGTGAAGTAGAATGCGGCGAACCCGATGAAGGCGATCAACAAGGCCCACACCCATGCCGGAACGGCCTTCGGTGTCTCAGAGCCGGTGATCATGAACACGTCGTTGCGCTCGCTTCCGTAAGCGTTGATGGTGATAGGGATGCGATCTTCCACGACTTCGTCGGGCTTCAAGCCGAGCACGGTGATCGACGGTCCGTTGCGCACCTCGAAGGGGATGGTGCGTACCCCTTCTACGCCGTTCGTACTCCGGGCCACGATGCGCAGGACGTGCGGACCGTCCGGCAACTTGGTGGTGTCGAAGAGGAACTTCACCGGAGGTGCGAACTCGGCGAAAGGCTTGGGGTCCTCATCGAGGAAGAGCTTGATGCTGCGTTCTTCAGCCATGATGTACGGCGTTGTTCAGAATGGAACGCTTGATGTGGTCCGCATCGCCTTCGTTCGGCCGCACCAGGAACTTCACCGCGAAGTACAAGGTGATCAGCACGATGATCGCCGAGACCACGATGATGGGCATATCCCATGCGCTTTGCGGTCCCGTGCCGTGCGTGATGCCCTGCAATACTTTCGGCTGTTGGTTCTTGCACGCATCACAGGCCCACGTGGGCAAGGCAAGCAGCAGGGTACAGAAGAGGATGATCGTGCGCATCAGGGGATCGCGGTTTCGGGTGAAACGGTGAAGCGAAGGCTCTTGACCACGTCTTCCGTAGTTGGTGGCGCGTCATTTCCAAAACTGGAACGCACATAGTTGACCACAGCCGAGATCTGTGCATCGCTGAGGTTCTCGGCTTGCGCTGGCATCACGCCATACTCGGCCCGCGCATCGTAGCCGCCCAGTATGATGGTGATCATTTGCGCAGGGTCCTTGTCGTTCACGATGGCACTACCGGCCACTGGAGGGAAGGCGCCTGCCAAGCCCTTGCCATCCCCTTGGTGGCAAGCGGCGCAGACCTGTGAGAAGACCGCACCACCATCGGGCAAGGCATCCGCATCGGTGAGCTTCAACGCCTTCCCATCCGCGCCCGGCGATGGCAAGAACGCGCCCGGCTCCACGCCGGTGGGCAATGGCGCTTGCTTCAACGAGGTGAGATAGGCTACCAGGTCGTTCATCTCCGGTGTGGCGATCACCTTTCTACCGGGGCGGCTCAACCGATCGGCAGGGATCGGCACCACGACATCACCTTCTTTCACATTGGCGGGATCGACCTCCTCGAAAAGCCAGCCGTAGCGTGGCATGATGGACCCTTTCACCACCATGCGCGGATCGTACAAGTGCAACAAATGCCATTGGGCACCGGGTTGCCGTTGCCCCACGTTCGTCAGGTCCGGACCCGTGCGTTCACTGCCGAGCAACGAGGGTGACTGCTGCCACACGTTCATACGCTGCTTGCTGTAGTGATAATCGCTCGGGACCGAAGGGCGCGATCCCCAGGTCTTGTCCATTTCGATGTTGCGCACTTGTTGGGTGTGGCAGGCCACGCAGCCTTCGGCGATGTAGACCGAGAGGCCACGCCGCTCTGCGTCGGTCATCTTCGGCATATCGGGCAACGGTTCATTGTTCTGCATTTCGTTCGCGGGGATCACCGCGATGCCGAAGCTGAGCAGCACGAACACCAGCAAGGCGATGTTCACCAGATTCACATGGTCCTTATGGAAGTTGATCATCGCTCAGGTGGTGCTGGGGATCATTGCGGGAACGGGTGCTTCCACGGTCCGGCGCGACATGGTGTAGAAGTTCCACGCGAAGAGCAGATGCGAGATGAACATGAGCGTGCCGCCTATCGCACGCCAAGTCCAGTAGCCGCGCGTGTTCACCACGGTGTCGATGAAGGGGACCCCTTCGATCCAAGCCATGCCTTTCACCGTGCCGCCGGCCATCAATGAAATGGTGTAGGCGAAGAGCCCGATGAACGCCAACCAGAAGTGTGCGCCCACCAGCACTTGCGAAGGTTCTCGTCCCGTGATCTTCGGTACGATCGCGTACATGCAGGCCCAGAGGATGAAGGTGATGATGCCGTACATGGTCATGTGCGAATGCGCCACGTTGAAATCCGTGAAATGCCACACGTGGTTCGTGAAGCGGAAGGCCTGTAAGCTGCCTTGCGAACTGCCCACGAAGTAGTAGATCACACCCACCAGGAAGAAAGGGAGCACATAGCTGCGTCCGATCGCGCTCCAGCTGCCGCGCATGGTCATCAGGAAGTTGGTGCTGCCGGCGATCACTGGGATGAACATGCCCACGCTGAAGACGATGGCGACGGTCTGCATCCACCAGGGCAAAGGAGAGAACACGAAATGGTGCGTGCCGATCAAGGTGTAGAACAGCATTTGCGTCCAGAAGGCAAGCACCCCGAGCGAATACGAGTAGATCGGTTTGTTCAGCGCGGAGGGTAGGTAGTAGTAGATAAGGCCGAGGGTGAAGGTCATGAACCACATGCCCACACCCTGGTGCATGTAGTAGCCTTGGATGATCGTTTCGCCCAAGCCGTTCTGGTACCATGGCAAGTAGCCGATGGTGGCCAGCACGATGGTCCACACGAGCGCAGCCAGGATGTACCAATTGCTCACGTAGATCTCCGGGATCTTTCGCCGCTTCACGGTCGCGTAGTAATTCCGGAAGGTGATGATCAACGCTATGGCGAAGAGCAGGGTCACCGGCCAGACGTACTCGCGGTATTCGCCACCACCATTGTTGATACCGGCCATCAAGCACAGATCGCCGAGAAGCACCGACGTGTTGATCAGGCCCCACGCCCACCACCCTTGTCGGTAGCTGTGGATCACCGTGTTGGATGTGCGTGCGATCACGAAGTAGCCTAGGCCGATCATCGCCAGCGAAGCCCAACCCCAGAACACGGTGTTGGTATGCACGGGCCGAAGCCTGCCGAAGGAGAGCCACGACACTTCATCGAGGTCCGGCCACACGAATTTCATTCCGAGGTATTGACCGATCAAGGTGCCGAACACCAACCAGAACGTCGCTGCACCCAAATACCACAGCACGAGTTTGGTCAGTTCCGGTGGCACTGTCAGGCGCGTGCCGGAGTAGATCTTCTCGTCCACCAACGGATTGTCCGGTTCGCTGGTGGAGCGCGAGATCAGGGCTCTGTCATCGAAGGCGGGTGCGGTGCCCCCCAACTCGTGCCCCTTCAATTTGAAACGCAGGGCTTCAAGGCGCTGCTGTTGTTCCGGCATCAAGGTGGATGGATCGCGCGCGAGCAATTGGTCATCCGGTATCCGCACTTCGCGCAGCTTCCGTTCCTTGTTCGCTTTCAGGATACGGTCCACTTTGGCCGAGATGATCAGTAAGGCGACGAACATCACAACGCCGATCAGGGCCAACGTCCCCAGCACGCCAGGGCTGGTGATCCAGCCATCGGTCCTCGTGGGCTGGGCCATGACCTGTTGCCCTACCGCCACCGCCGCGATCAGCATCATCCCTCGTGTATGGCCCATATTAGGATGCCTATGTCCGATATAGGGGTATGACTTCATCGTTTCAGGTAGGTTGCACCGTTCTCCAGTCCGACCGTCAGGCTTTGCACCGTTGTGCTCTCCAACATCGTTCGCAGATCGTTCCGGATCTTTTCGAAATGATCATGCAAAGGGCATGGCTTCATCGCGTTGCATGCCTTCAGGCCCATGCCGCAACCGCGGTACACGGTATCGTCATCGATCGCCTTCACAATATGGCTCAGCTTCACTCTTTTGGCCATGAGGGGTGGTAGGTCGAAGCCGCCATGGGGTCCCTTCTGGGAAAGGAGGATACCGGCACGCGTAAGTTGCTGAAGCACCTTGGCCGTGAAGGCCTTCGGTGAATCCGTGCGCTCTGAAATGGCATCCAAGCCCAACCGCTCCCCCGCCGCGCTCGCCGTGGCGATCAAGATGGTGGCCCGGAAAGCGTATTCGCAGGTCTTGGAGAACATCAGGGGCGAAGGTAATACAGAGAGCCGATATTAGGATATGTATATCCGAATATATTCTGCGACCTTTGAAGGCCGATCGCGTGCAGGCCGGCAAAGGAGGCGGAGCAGTCAACGGAGATCGTGAAGAACCGCATTCGGATGTTCCCGTTCATTATTGCCCTTGTCTTGGATTCGGTACTGAACGACCATGAAGTCGATCTTTCCAAACGGAATACATGGCTCAGAGAACCGCTCAAAACATGGGAACCCAAAGTAAAGTGGATCCCAAATTGACGGAGGCGATACGCTGGCTGTTGATGGTTCCCATGGGGCTGATGATGGGCGAGTGCGATCAACCTTCGACAACCACTGACGATGATCACGGATCCCACTTTTCAGGAATGTTCCAAGTTGCTGCTTCGTTGACAATGACCGAACCGGTGCGATCGCTCAAAACACTGTTGATCAAGTGGTGCTACTTGTGGCATCCCTTGCCTTTGCTTGGTACGTGTACCAAGGCAGCATCATGAACAACGGACCATCAGCGCATCCGCTTTCCGCACGTTGCTCACCATCGCTTTCTACGCCACGGCTACTGGGATCGGGCGTGCGCAACAACACCAAATCAATACGACCACCGAACGACCATGGCCCACAAACTCACATCCATAACCGTAATACTCGCGCTATTCACCTTCGGCTGCAATGAACAGCAAAAGGACAATGGGCAGGCCGAAGCTGTCGCACCCGCAACAGCCGACCACGCGCATGATGAGAACGCGCATGCCGAGGAAGGAGTATCTTCAACGACCACCGTTACGCTAGACAACGGAAAGCGCTGGAAAGCGAATTCCGAGACCACGTCGGGCATCGCGAACATGGTGGAGTTGATCGATATGCAGACCGCCAAACCCGGTGATGCCAAGGCGATGAAAGCTGCGCTGGAAGAGGAGTTCGGCTTGATCTTCGAGCGTTGCACCATGACCGGTGAAGCGCACAACCAATTGCACAACTTCTTGATCCCGGTCTACGATCAGCTTCGAGGAATGGATCCGAACAAACCAGAGGACCTGATCGCAATGAAGACGTACCTCGAGTTGTACAACACCTCCTTCGAGTAGCACCCCTTCGTTTCTTATTGCCGTACTACCACACAGTGGGATCGCTGTTCCCCATTGCGCAGGACGAGCACGTAGGATCCCATCGGGAACGCAGCCATTTCGATAGTGCCCCGGTTGGTCGCTAGACCTCTTTGCTGCAAGACAACCCGCCCCAGCGCATCCATGAGTTGGAGTTCGTGGGTCATGAACGGTGCCTGCCAAGTGACCGATCCAGAGGTCGGTGAAGGGAAAGCATGCAAGGCGTAACGTTCGTTCACCGTGCTCACCTCCACGTTCTGATCCACCACGATGTACTGCGCCATCATCATGTTGTCCTCATGCATCAGGTTGTGGCAGTGGTACATGTACGGCCACTCCGCACTTGTGGCATCATCGAAACGCATGATCACGCGCACGGCTTCACCCACATCCACCAGCACTACGTCCTTGGCACCTCCCTCCCATGCGGGTGGTGCGATGCCATCACGATCCAATACGAAGAACGAACCGCCGTGTATATGCATAGGGTGCGCCATATTCGAATTGTTCTGGAAGTTCCACACCTCCATGGTGCCCAGTTGGATGGTATCGTTGATCACATCCATATCGTACATCGCTCCGTTGATCATGAACATGCCCATGCCCACAAGACCGTTTCCAGTGAGCGTCTTGGTGCGATCGCCTGTGGCCAAGACTTCTTCATAAGGTTGCGCCGTGCCCAGCGTCATCGGTATTGTGGTGACCGGATCAGTGGTCGGTGCGGTGATCCGTATGCGCAATACAGGGAAGTCGATCCCGCTCAACAGACTGCTCTCCCACAGGATATATGAGCTGCCGGGCACCGTGGCAGGCAGCTCGCTTCCGTAACTCATCAACAACAAGCTATCGCCTTCCATGCCGGTGAGGTCCAGGAGGATCTCGGCACGTTCTCCGTTGCTCAACGGTATCCTGTCCATGGTGACCGGTGCGCTCAACAAACCACCGTCACTGGCGATCACGCTGAAGGGTTGGTCGTTCTCGAAACCAAGAGGATAGACACGTGAGTTCGATCCGTTCAGCAACCGCAGCCGGACCACTTGGGCTGGACATTCCAAGTAGGGATGCGCAGTACCGTTCACGAGCACCGAATCACCGAAGGGACCCATCACGAAGTTCCCGTTCGCATCGAATTTCCGGTCCTGTACCACCACGGGGAGATCATCGATACCATAAGTACGCGGCAAGTCAAGAGCTGCTTCCTCATCGTCCTGCACAATGATGAGACCAGCGATGCCCATGCTCGCTTGGAAGGCCGTGAGCATGTGTGGATGTGGATGGTACCAATACGTGCCGGCCGGGTTCTTCACCTGGTACTTCACATCCCAGGTCTCGCCCGGATCGATCACGCGCTGCGGACCGCCATCGAATTCGCCGGGCACGCGCAGCCCGTGCCAGTGCATCGTGGTGATCTGCGCCAATTCGTTCCGTACACGGATCCGTGTCGTATCACCCGCGTGCATGATCAACGTAGGGCCGAGGTACTCCGCACTCGCACCGTAGGTGTTCGTATTGACCCCCGGATAGAACTGATGCACATGCTCATCCACGACCAGATCGAAGGTGTCCAGGTCCAGTGCAGGCGGAATAGCCAGTGGGTTGTTGAACTGTGCTGATCCAGCCGATGCGAGTAGAGCCGTGCTGGCCAAGGCCGAAAGCTTGAGCATGATCATGGGATTATGCACAAGAATATCCCCATTCATGCTCTCCGAAGATGACGACGGTCAGGGTCGGGATCGCACTTCTGTTAAACCTTTCGGCACAGTCGAAAAACAACGAACCGATGACGCACGAAGTTGAAGCCATTTGGATGGGGAAAATGCAGTTCAACGCCTTGGTGAACGGTCATACCGTGGTCATGGACGCGCCGGAGCGCGTGGGGGGCGAGGATCAAGGGCCGATCCCCAAGCCTTTCATGCTCGTCGCGCTTTCGGGCTGCACCGGCATGGATGTGGTCGCGCTCATGCGCAAGTCCGGTCATCCCTTGGACCGCTGCGATGTGCGCGTGAGCGGCGAGATCAGCAAAGCACCACCGATCCACTACAGCAGTGTCCACGTAGTCTATGACATCCACGGAAAAGTGGAAGACCGCGACGAAGCCTTGGCCACGGTACAACGCTCACAGAACGAATTGTGCGGCGTGAGCTACATGCTGAAGAAGGCGATGCCGGTGACGTGGGAAGTACGTTACAACGGCGCGATGATCTTCACGAACAGCACCAGCGCGATCAGTTCTACGATACCCGGTTGACGACAGGTCCAGCGCATGCGCACGGTCTGGATCATCCTATTCGTGGTCTTCGCGGGATACACCGCGCTCGTTTACACCCAAGGCGGATCGGGTACCGTTGAGATCGCGGACGATCGCATTCGAGCAGGTATGCACACCTGGCAGGAGCAGAACTGCACGAGTTGCCACCAGCTCTACGGACTTGGTGGCTACATGGGGCCTGATCTCACGAACGCTCACCGCACCTTCGGCGAACACCGTATGCGCACCTTCATCCGCTATGGCACTGGACGTATGCCCGCGCACGCATTGAGCGAAGCCGAGATAGACGGCTTGATCGCCTTCTTGGCTTGGGTGGATCGTACTGGCACGAGCCAAGTCGCGCCCGACAACGTGCATTGGACCGGCACTTACATCATCGAACCTACCACACCATGACCACGGCGACCAGATGGCACATCGGTTTCGCTCTGCTCATGCTCGCGACGGCACTCGTGGTCGGTTCGTTGGCGGCTTTCGCATTCGTGTTCCCGGACATTGGTGCGCACCTCTCCTTCCGGCAACTGCGCCCCATGCACGTTTCGGCCGCCTTGTTCTGGATCATCACCGGTGCTACGGCAGGGGTCTTCCATTTCAAGCGATCGGAGTTCGCTGAGACGCATCGCTCCGTACTTCATGCGACTTTCCTCGTGCTCTGGACCGCGACCATCCTCGCTGTATTCGGCTTCTATGCCGTGAACGAATACGGTGGCCGCGAATACTGGGAGTTCCCGCCTTTCCTGGGCATTCCCTTGTTGCTTGCGTGGTTGATGCTCATGGCCGACTACTTCCGCGCCTGGTTCAAGCGCGCCACCGATCCGCCGCTCTACGTTTGGATGTGGAGCACGGGCATGCTCTTCTTCCTGATCACCTTCTTGGAGCAGAACCTGTACCTGATCCCGTGGTTCCGGGACAATTACCTGCGTGAGATCACGGTGCAATGGAAAAGCAACGGGGCCATGGTGGGCGCATGGAACCAGATGATCTACGGCACCGCGCTCTTCTTGATGGTGAAGTTGAGCGGCGATGCGGGGGTCGCTCGCGGACGAAAGGTCTTCATCTTCTGGTTCCTCGGCCTCAGCAACCTGATGCTCAACTGGGGCCACCACATCTACAACGTGCCCACGGCGGGTTGGATCCGCCACGTCGCCTATAGCATCAGTATGGCGGAATGGATCTTCCTCACCAACATCATCCGTGGCTTCCGCGCGAAGATGACCGAGCAGCGGATCCATGCGAGCGTACTCACCTATCGCTTCCTGCTGGCCTCGGAGTTCTGGATCTTCCTCAATCTCTTTCTCGCGCTGCTCATGTCCATCCCGGCGATCAACCGCTACACGCACGGCACGCACATCACCGTGGCGCATGCCATGGGCACCACCATCGGGATCAACACGATGATCCTGTTGGCCTCGCTCGGAACGATCCTGCGTGTCGATGAACTCACGGGCACGGGAAGAACGTGGATCACCATCGGCCGAAGGATCACCACGGCGAGCCTGCTGGTCTTCTGGTCCGCACTGATCGCGGCAGGCTTGCTCAAGGGCTACCGATCAGTCGCGTTGGGCATGACAGACTTCCAAGCGATGATGGTGCCGGTGTACAGCGTGCTGAACGTGTTCGCGTTCGCAGGGATCGGCGTGCTCTTCGGACTCGGGATCGTGGTGTGGATCTTCATGCGGGTAACATTGCGTTCATCACCGCACCGCT
>Ga0209181_10006162_pt1 | contig 16935 bp, 12 predicted proteins | sample MAT05_FD_187208 | JGI IMG/M metagenome (GOLD analysis project Ga0209181, IMG submission 187208) | Freshwater microbial communities from Lake Fryxell liftoff mats and glacier meltwater in Antarctica - MAT-05 (SPAdes) (version 2) | ecosystem: Environmental > Aquatic > Freshwater > Ice > Liftoff...
TGACGTTCAATGAACCGTCTCGCTGTGAGCTTACAACAATCGATCCATACCCTTCACGAACGCAGGTGGTCCGCTCGGCGGATCGCGCGTGAGCTTGGCCTGCACCGAGATACGGTGAGACGTGAGCTCAAGCGCGCAAAACTGGACGAGGTCGGCGCTGGTACTGGCGAGGTAGATTCAAAACCAGCCAAAGTGGCCACCGGGTCCCGCAGCCTTTGCGAAGCCCACCGAGCGAAAATCGAAGCAGCGCTTGCCCAGGGTTTGAGCGCTGTGCGCACCCATTACGATCTGGTGCGCCGAGCACGATTTCGAGGGCCGCTCTAACACGGTCAAAGGATTCGCCCAAGCGTTGAGTGAGGCGGCACCGTTGCCGTTCCGACGCATCGAGACGGCGCCGGGCGAGGAGATGCAAGTCGACTTCGGCCAAGGCGCGTGGGTGATCGCGGACGGCAAGCGTCGCAGGCCACATGTCTTCCGGGCCACGCTGAGTTTTTCGCGGAAAGGTTACAGCGAGGTGGTCTGGCGTCAGGATACGGAGAGCTTCTTGCGTTGCTTGGAAAACGCCTTCCGGCGCTTTGGCGGCATGCCGAAGGCCATCATCCCCGATAACCTAAAGGTGGCGGTGTTACAGGCCGACCGGTTTGATCCGCAACTCAATCCCAACCTCACCGATTTTGCCTCGCATTACAGCACTGTTATTCTTCCCACCAAACCGCGGACGCCGCGGCATAAGGGCAAGGTCGAGGCCGGCGTAAAGTGCGTGCAGAACAATGCCCTCAAACGCCGGTCGTTCGGCAGTCTGGCCGACCAAAACCAGTTCCTCGATCAGTGGGAAGCGCGGATCGCCGACACGCCATTCACGGCACGGTGCGCCAGCAAATCGAAGCGCTGTTTGCGCAACAGGAAAGGCCAGCCTTGCAGCCGTTGCCGGCCGGGATCTTCCCGAGTCTCCACGAGGCAAAACGCAGCGTTCACCGCGACGGCTACGTGGAGTACAAAAAGGCTAACTACTCGGTACCACCGGAGCGCGTCGGCCGCGAAGTCTGGGTCAGGGGTGATTCAAGACTGTTCCACATTCATACGATGCTCATGCGCCAGATCGCCGTGCACACGCTGGTCGAGGCCGGTCGCTTCGCCACCGACCAAACCCATGTGCATCCTCACAAACGCCACGCGATCGAACGCGGAGCCCATTATCTTTTGGAACGCTGCAAACTGATCGGGCCGCACAGCGGCGCGTGGGCGGAGGCGATGTAGGGGAATCGCGGCCCGATGGGCATGCGCGTTCTCCAGGGACTGTTGCATCTGGCCCGGCGCCATCCCGCCCACCAACTCGAACGGGCCAGGGATCGTCAAAAGACGTCATAGCTTGACTCTTGACTTCTCGGTGCCTTGGACACGCGCGCAGATCGTTCAAGTTGTGGGAGAAACATGAGGTAGGATGACACCTGACCTCCGATATCAGCTATCTACCCTCCGTCCTCTGCTACCTTTGCGAGCTCCTGTGAAAAAATAGGTCGTCTCCGTTGAGCCAAACACACCGGAGGATTTAACAGGAGTCGGCAAGAGGAAGCAGAGGGCGGAGGCACTGGCGCGTCGGGAGTTCAGCGTCATCCGACATCTGACCTTTGACCCGAATGGCGCTAAATTAAGGCCGTCGTTCGTCGCGATCGCCGCCTGTGGCCACGAGTGAAAATCGAACGCGAGCGCTGCCCAACTTAGCGCCATCCGAGGTCGCACCGCACTTCTCGCATTTTGGGAGAGGTTCAAACGGCTGCGATGAGTGCGTCAGTCACCGACCTGCGCGCGATCGAGCTCCGGCACTGTGAAAGGTGCGGTGCGACCCTTTCGCGATGGCGTGGAAGGCGACGCTGGCGTTGCGGATGAAAACGGAAACGGACGTCGAGAACGCTTGGCTCGCCGAAAAGTTGGGAATGGGGTCGCCCACCCATGTCGGTGAACGGGTCGGGCTCGTGAGGGCTGGGCGGTTGAGATTAAAAAGTATGACCGGAGCCGCCTTAATGGAAAGGATCTCAAGGAGCGGCGCCCGCGCGTGACCTTACGGGAACGTGAACTTCGGACCGTTTGGTGAACCAAGGGGTGAACGGACCGTCCCAATAGACCGCGTAGGATTCACCCGCGGCCTCCACATCCGGCTGGCGAGCCAGCCAAGCGAGGAGCGCATCGCGGGTTTTCTCGAAATTCGCGCGGGAGTAGGAACCCCGGGTGCCGAGACTGGCGACACGCCGTTCGGGGAAGCGGATCACCTCAACGCGGTCGGTGCTCCCGGCCACCTTCTCCTGCTCCGCGGGAGCGACCCAAAAGTACATCGCCGCGCCATCGATTTTCGCCTCAACCGGCGTAGTCATCGCGATCTTGTGCGTGGAAATATAATTAAACAAAGGACCGAACAGCCGGTTCGATTCGTCGAAATAGCTGCCTCGGCCCGTCGCCTTGAGCAGCATGCCGGGAGGCAGGGTTTTCAACTCCGCGACGCCGGGCTCTGTAGGTGGAAAAGCTTGTTCGGCAGCCATGGCCGGAAGGAGGGAGAAAACTATGAGGAAGAACGGCAAAATCGGACGCACCAAAGAGTTTACCGACGTTGATCGAGAGCGCAAGGCGCGGGGAGAGAGGCGGCCGCCTTGAGCTGACGTATCCCGTCGTCTGTCCCAGCCTCGGTATCGTCGGAATCGTCGTCGTGCGGAGAACTGGCGAGACCGACGCGGATCGTGTTCGATGGGGCGTGCTATCGCGCGACCGACCGAGGGATCGATCGCGGATGGATCTTCGAGGCCGAAAGAGGGGTTCGAAACGTGTTTGGGCGAAGCGGCGGTGCGGATGGGATGGATACATGGCTGCCCGCAACGACAAACCCACACAGGGGCGGCTAAGCGATCATGAGAAATCACTGCCCTCTCGCATCGGAGACCTGGCAGGGAAACTTTTCGGAGGGCATGCAATGGCTGCAGGTCACGTTCTCGGCGCGTTTCGATGCGTACCGGAAAGAACAAGGGGATGTCTTTCAGGGGCGTTACCACGCCTCTTGGTAGAGGGCGACGATCTGCCCGGATGTTGGCACGATCGGGTTATTCTGTGGGCTGCCCGAGCCAAGGGCGTCGGTGGCCATTTTCTCCAGCGACCGGTGAAAACGCGCGTGGTCGATTCCTGGGTAGTCGCGCAAGCGCGGAACCTGGAGCCTTCGGTTGAGGGCCTCCAGTCCGGCGACCAAGGCGTGGGCTGCGGAGGCGTCAGGCTCGTCCGGATCGGCCCAGCCCAAGGTGTGGGCGACGGTGGCGTATCGGGTTAGAGCCCCGGCGACGGAGAAGCGGGTCACTGTCGGCAGGAGCATGGCGTTGGAGATGCCGTGGGGCACGTGGAAGAGTGCGCCGATCGGGCGGCTCATTCCGTGCACCAGGGCGACGCTGCTGTTGGCGAAGGCCATGCCGCCCTGGGTGGCGGCGAGCATCATGCCCTCGCGTGCGGCGCGGTTTCCGGGTTCGCGCCAGGCGGTCTCGAGGCGCTCCCCGACCAAGCGGATACAGGAAAGCGCCAGCGGATCGGTCAACGGCGTGGCCAGACGCGAAACGTAGGCCTCAATGCCATGGGTCAGTGTATCCACACCGACCGCCGCGGTCAGGGAGGCTGGCATGCTCAGGGTCAGCTCGTAGTCGACCAAAGCGGCGGTCGGCAGCAGATGTGGATCGAGCATCATCATCTTAACGTCGTTCCGGGTATCCGTGATGATGGCAACCTTGGTCACCTCGCTACCCGTTCCGGCCGTCGTGGGAATCGCGATCAGCGGCAGCCCGGCATTTGGCACCCGATGGTGCCCCATGAAGCGCGCGAGGGGCGGAGGGTTGGTCGGAAGAATGGCGATCGCCTTGGCGCAATCGATCGGACTTCCTCCCCCCAGAGCGACCACCGCCTGGGCCCCGCAGGCTTGGAGTCGGGCGAAACCGGCGAGCACATTTTCCTCACTCGGATCGGGTTGGACTTCGGAGAAGAGTTCGACGACGAAACCGGCGTCCACCATTTCAGCCGCCACGCGCGGGGCCAGTCCGCTGGCGACCATGTAGGCGTCCGTCACCAGGAGGACGCGCTGCAGGCCCCGTCGCCGTAGTTGTGGCACCAGTTGTTGGAGGGCACCGGGGCCGGTAATGACGGTGGAAGGGATGTTGAAGTGAGGGTTCATGATTACCAGCCCTGTGAACGAACGTAGTTCTTGTCCCAGCGCGAGAGCACCATTTTCTGCCGGGTATAGAACATCACACCCTCGATGCCCTGGACATGCAGGTCGCCGAAAAAGCTCTGGTTCCATCCGGAAAAGGAAAACAATGCCATCGGGGCCGGCACGCCGACGTTGACTCCCAGCATGCCACATTGGATTTCGCGGACGAACTGGCGGGCGGCGGCGCCACTGGACGTGAAGATCGAAGCGCCATTGCCGAAGGTCAGACCATTCATCGTCGCGATGGCCTCGTCGAGGGTCGGCGGACGCACGAGGGAGAGCACCGGGCCAAAGACCTCCTCGCGGAAGAGCCGCATCGACGGCGTGACGTTGTCGACGAGCGTCGGCCCGACAAAGAACCCCTGGGCGGGTTCGCGGCCCCGTCCGTCATAGGCGAGCGCGCCGCCTTCGGAGGAGGCGTGGGCGACGAACGAACGCACCCGCTCCTGCGCCCCGGCATCGATCACCGGACCCATGTCCGCCCGTTCGTTGACCGAGGTATCGTCGAGCTGGAACTTGCCCAGTGCTTCCGCGACCCGTTCGCGCCACGTATCCGCGTTGGACTTCCCCACCGGCATCAGGACCGATCCGGCCATGCAGCGCTGCCCGGCACAGCCGAAAGAGGAACCGAGAATCGCCTTGAGCGTGGGTTCGGGGTCGGCGTCGGGCATGACCAGGAGCACGTTCTTTGCACCACCGGCGGCCTGGACACGTTTTCCGTGACGACACGCGAGGGTATAAACGTGTTCTGCGATTCTCGAGGAGCCGACGAAACTCACCGCGGAGACACCACGATGGGAGCAGAGTGCATCCACCACCTCCCTGCCGCCGTGGACGACGTTCAGCACGCCCTCCGGCAGTCCGGCCTCGAGGAAGAGTTCGGCCAGGCGTTGCGCGGTGAGCGGCACCTTTTCGCTCGGTTTGAGAATGAACGTGTTCCCGCAGGCGATCGCCAGGGGGAACATCCACATTGGGACCATCGCCGGGAAGTTGAAGGGCGTGATGCCGACGCAGACGCCCAGCGGCTCGCGCATCGTCACCGCGTCGATCTGGTCGGCGACCTGCGGGAGGCTCTCGCCCTTTTGCAGGTGCGCGATGCCGCAGGCGAACTCGACGACCTCGATCCCGCGACGGACGTCTCCCTTGGCTTCGTCGAGAGTCTTGCCGTTCTCACGGGTGACCAGCCGGGCGAGTTCCTCGAAGTGTCGCTCCAGCACCTCGCGGTAGCGAAAGAGATACGTCGCGCGTTTCGGCGCGGGCAGATTGCCCCACGTCGCGAAGGCTTTCTTCGCGGCGAGCACAGCCGCATCGACTTCGACTGCGCCGCCGAGCGGCACGCGCGCGATGACTTCGCCGCGCGAGGGATTGAATACGTCGCCGAAGGCGTCGACGGCCGGCACGCTCCAGCGGCCGGCGGTCAGATTGGGAATGATGGTCATGGAAGAGTTTGTCGGGGAACGACCGGGATGCGCGGTCCGTAGAGGGAGAGATCGGGCGGGGAGCGCTCGGGTGAAAAACGGACCCAGCGGCGGCCGTTCGCGTCGCTGGAGATGGCAGTGAGACCGCGCTCGCCGTTGTTGTCATGCAGGTCTTGGTTCGGGCCGTTGCGGTTCATGAAAATCGCGTGGTCCATCATACCCGTCACGTAGTTGCCCGCGATCTCCATGTGGTCGCTGTTTTCATCGGGATAGATGCCGTGCGCCCAATAGTTGCGACCGCTGTCGTGAACGTAGTTTTCCAACACGCGCGTGCCCGGCTGCTCGCCGACAAGATAAATGCCGCCGCCGTCGCCTGCCTGTTGCATGATGTGCTCAATGCGGTTGCGGCGGATCAGATTGCTGTGGCAGTTCGTCATCCCCGCCGCCCAGCGCCAGCCGACGCTGATCGCCGAGTAGGGCAGGCCGCGGATGAGGTTGTGCTCGATGGTCACATGGTGCGCATACGTGACGGCGATCGCGACGCTGCCGTAGTCCACGCGGCCGCAGTCGATCAGCGTGTTGTCGGCAATGGTGATCTGCGCCGGGGCCTCGCGCACCGTGGTCGAGGCGTGTTTCCACATGGCATCGGACCCCGGCAGCTTTTCCTGCGCGTCCACCCATGTGCCCAACGAGGCGAAGTCGCGATGGAGCGGGTGCTTCTCGCCGGTATAGTCGGGGATGCGACCGACTTGGATCGCGTTCGAGCCGACGCGTCGAAACTCGCATGCGCTCACCAGACCGTCACGCGTGCCAATCTCGAACGAGATCGCCCCCTCCCCGAGGTCGCGAAACCCGCAGCCTTGCACCGCCGTGCCGTGCGCGTAGATGAACCGTAGTGCCGCGCCCGGCGAGAAGGTGCGGCTGCGGTCCAACGCCCATGCGCCGGCCTGGACGCCGAGTCGGCCCTCGGCCGGCATTTCCCAATCGGTCTCGGCAAACTCCAGACCGCGAAACGTGACGTTACGAATTATCTTCTCCGCCGAACCGCGCACGACGATCAATTCACTCGTGACCGGCGCGCTGAACCGGGCGAGGTTGGGATCCTCGCCGTCGGCGGCGACGTAAAAGAGTTCACCCTTCGCGCTGTCGAGGAACCACTCGCAAGGCGTATCGGCGAACACGAGCGCGTTTTCGAGCCACACGCGGCTATGTGATTTGCTCGTGATACGCGCGCCGCTCACGTCGGTGCCAATGCCGCGGCGGCCGGCCACGCCATCCTCGTCGATCGCGGCGGCGGGCTGCCGGTTAAAGTGCCAGTGCGCGATACTGTCGATCTCCACGCCCGCGAGATCGCGCCACGCGGCGGGCAGGGGCTGGTGCAGCTTCAATCGGCGACGCTCGTCCTCGACTGCCGCGACCGTGTAGTAGCCCTCGTCCGGCTCGCGCGCACGCGGCTGGGCTTCACCCGCGCGGAATAGACTGCGAAAGACCCAGCGCCCGTCGCGCGCCTCCGGCACGGGCAGCAGCCAGAGGTTGTCGCGCACGCGCCGCCATGTCCCGCCGAGCTCGCGCGCGCCGGAAATGATCACCCGTTCGCCCGGCGTCCCCATGATCGTAAGCCCGTAGCGCCCGGCCCCGAAATCGTCCCCGGTGAACTCGACCGGTTTGGCAAGCCGGTAGGTGCCGGCGCGAAACCGGATGGCGACATCGCGTTCGGAGCCTTTGCGAAAAAGTTCCCCCACCGCATCCTTGGCCCGCACGAGCGTGGCAAAGGGCCGCTCCTGGGTGCCGTCGGCATCGTCGCGGCCGTCCGGCGCGACCCAGATGACGGTGGTTGCGAAAACCGAACCAACCAGGCAGAGGAAGATCGATCCGGCCAGGACAGTGGAAAGACGGAGGGTGCGCATGGTATGATGGAGTGGGGGAATCAGGGAATGGCGGGCGCTTTCAATCCGGACCAAGAGGACACCGGAGACGGGCCGCCCTTGGAATCAGATTGTTCGGGGGTCAGTTGCTCTTTCTGTGTTATTGCAAAGGTCGGGAGACCGGCTTGGGGCTCTGACGCGTTGCCGATGATGGGGAAGCGCCATTCGAGGAAAAGGTGGGTTTTGGCGATCATGGGAGGAGTCGGTCAAGGGTGCGGCGGTAGCGCTCGTAGGCGCGATCGAGGGTCGCGCTTGCTTGGGTGCCGGGTGAGTAGGTTCGCAGGTGTGGGACCATGGCCCGTTGCGCGCTGACCACGGACGTCCAGAGCCCTGTTCCTACGCCTGCGCAGAGGGCCGCACCCCATGTGCCCATTTCCTCGCCTCGCGGCACGTCGATTGGACAGCCGAGTCCATCGGCGAAGAGCTGACACCAAAAGGGACTGCGGGAAGCACCACCGCAGAGCGTCACCCGCGTGATCCTGCCCACGCTGGTCGCGAGTTTCCCAACATGGTCGCGGTGGGCGAAGACCACACCTTCCATCACGGCCCGGAAAAGATCCGCACGCCCGTGTTCCGGTCCCAGCCCGACGAAGGCACCCCGACCCGCGGGCACGTGCGGGAGGAAGAGCAGGTTCGTGGTGGGTCTCCTCGATGCCGTGCGGCTCGCGGTCGTGGCATCGGTTCCGAAGAGGCTGAGGACCCACTCGAAATTTGCCGCCGAATTTGGGCTGCCTTCGACGATCAGCCACCGGCCTGGCTCGACCGAGGGGTTGACGAGAAAGTGCCGGCCTTTTCGCGGGGGTTGATCGACGTAGGCCTGGTTGATCGACCAGGTGCCCGCTACGATCGATAGATGACCGGCCGCGTGCACGCCGCTCCCGATGGCCGCCGCTTCGCAATCGATGCAACCGGTGAACACGGGGGTGCCCGCGAGAAGGCCGGTGCGCGCAGCCGCAGGGCGGGTGATTTCACCGGCCGGTGCGAGGCTCGCTTGCAGCGGAGGTAGTGAGGGGTCGCTTTGCCGGATCGTCTGTGAGGGAAAATTCAGCAGGCCCGCCGCCCCCGCATCGGTGAAATCGCCGGCGACCACGCCCGTCAGCCTGGCGCGAATGAAGTCCTTCCAGAAGACCGTGTACGCCAACCTTCGCGCGGTCGGCGGTTCATGCGCGCGCAGCCAGCGGAGGAGACAGGGGAGCTGCCCGGCGTAAGGCTGTTGCCCCGTCGGGCGTCCACCGGCCGCGACGAACTCCGCGGCCCGGGTATCGCTTGAGAGAATCCCCGGACGCAGGGGTCGCAGCCGCTGGTCGAGAAAGACAGCGCCGTTACCGCAGCCGGCGATTCCGACGGCTGAGATTTGCCGGGACCTTCCCTGAGTGCAGTGCCTCACCGCCGCCGCGGCGGCACGCCAGGTCGCGCCGGCATCCCGCTCCACCCATCCCGCCTGCGGACGCTGCACCGGCACCGCCCTGGAGGCGACGGCGATGGTCCGTCCGCTCGTGTCAAAAAGCGCCGCCTTGATCAGCGTGCTGCCGATGTCGAGTCCAAGCAAAAGGGTCATCGGGGGGTGCGGTGCTCGAAGCGGGAGTCGCCACGAGCGAGAGGCTGGGCGAGGCCGTAGAGGCAGCCGGGGAAGGGGTCGGAAACGAGAAGTGAAGGATCTCGCAAACGCAGGCACACGATGTGCAACGGGGTTTTCTAATAAAGAATCAATTTAGCACTTGTTCCACGAATCAATCACTGGTTGATTAGTCAAGCAACGAAAATATCCCCTTGTTTTTGGCAGTTCCGCTGGGTTGTCCGTAAGCTGGGTCTTGCCGGTTCTCACCACCCGCTTTTCTTTCTCCTTCAGTCCCTTCTTTCCCTATGCCCGCGTCCCCTCTTCTCGGACAAACTGCACTCGTAACAGGAGGTGCCAAAGGTTACGGTGCCGGAATCGCCGAAGCCCTCCGCGCCGAAGGTGTTCGTGTTTGGATCACCGGACGTGATGAAGCTGCCCTGCGAAAGACGGCCGCCGCGCTTGATGTCGCCTGGATTCGGGCGGACGCCACCGACCCGAAAGACTGGGATCGCGCCCTTAAAACCGTCCTCGGAGCGGCCGGCCGTCTTGACATTCTTGTGAACAATGCCGGCGGTGGGGTGAAGATCGCGGCAACCGAGGAGCAGACGGATGCCAGCATTGCCTCGGTGATTGCATTGAACCTCACCGGCGTGATTTACGGTTGCCGGCGGGTGGCCGCGATCATGCGAAAGCAGGGGGCCGGGATCATCGTGAACATCTCCAGCGTTGCCGGTCATCACGCGTGGCCAGCCTGGGGCGTTTATGGCGCGGCAAAAGCCGGCCTGAATCACTTTTCAAAATCCCTCTTTCTGGAACTGCGTCCCCATGGCGTACGCGTCACCACGGTCACCCCGTCCTGGGGAGCGACCGAATTCACCGATGCCGCCGGGCTTGGCCCGCGCGATGCCGCCACGCTTGCGAAGTGCATCAAGCCGGCCGAACTCGGCCGTCTGGTGGCGGAACACTGCGCGCTTCCGGCCCATCTTTGTGTGCAGGAAACCATTCTCTGGCCCATGGTCCAGGAAGTGAGCCCGCTTTGAGCCATCAACCTTTCACCCGCTCCCCTCGGCATGAGTCCTGCCCGTGATTTCGACCTGGTGGTGGTGGGCGCCGGTTCCGGAGGCTTTGGAGCCGCGCTCGCTGCTTCCCGCCAGGGCTGCCGGGTCCTGTTGATTGAGAAATGCGACTCGCTCGGCGGCAATGCCGCCCGCGGCGGAGTCAACAACTGGGAGCCCGGGGTGGGAGGCACGGGGATTCCGTTTGAGCTTTACAAACGGCTCCGGCGCACGCCGCTTGCGATCGGCATCTACTCTTTTGGCCGGCACCGCGCCTGGCAGGGCCCGGAGGTGGATCCGGTGTTTCCCGGGGGCGAACTCGTGATCGACCCGTCCCGGCACTACGCCGATTCGCTCCGCCGTTTTGGCGCCCCGCCGCTTGCCCAGGCCGAGGCGTTTCGTCGCGAACACTGGCACGGTGTGCCCTACGAGCCGGAGGTGTATGCGGCGGAGATGGAGGCCATGCTGGCGGAGACCGGCCGCTGCACCGTTTGGAAGAACACGGCGTTCACCGGTGCAACGGCGGAGGGAGGATGTATCACAACGATCACTACGAGCTCCGGGGAAACGGTTTCGGCGGGGTTTTTCGTCGATGCGACCGCGGACATCCTACTCGCCCGGCACTTTGACTGCCGCACCTCACTTGGCCAGGAGCCTCGTTCGCGCTACGACGAGGTCAGTGCTCCCCGGGAACCGACGGACCGTCTCAACGGAGCGACCCTGATCTACCGCGTCAGCCGGCGCGGGAAGTCAGCGCCGGGTATCGATCCCCTTCCGCTTGGCATTCCCGAGGCTTGCTGGTGGTCCGAGAAGTTTCCCATCGCCGCCTGCACGCAGTATCCTAACGGCGATTTCAATATCAACGCCCTGCCGGTCATGGCCGGACGCGAAGCTCATGACTTGGGCTTTGCCCGCGCCTATGCGGAGTGCCATCGGCGGATTCACGCACACTGGCACCACTTCCAGTCGGTGTTTCCCGAGTTTCAGGCGTTTCGACTCTCGTGGATCGCGCATGGACTGGGGGTGCGCGAGGGGCCGCGTCTGGTCGGGCGCCATGTGCTGACGGAGCACGATCTCATTGCCGGGATCTCCCGGCAGACGCATGCGGACCTGATCGCGCTGGCCGATCACGCCAAAGACACCCATGGCGCGGATACCGGGCGCGCGGGGTGCGGCGAGCTGGAGGAGCCTTATGGCGTACCTTTCCGCTGCCTGCTTCCGATCGAGTTGGACAACCTCGCCGTCGCCTGCCGCGGTGCGAGTTTTTCGTCGGTCGCAGCCTCGAGTTGCCGCCTGTCCCGCACGATGATGCAACTTGGCCAAGCCGCCGGCACCGCGGTGGCACACGCGAGGGCTCACGGTCTGACCGCACTTGCCGAGGTCGATCCGCAGGCGCTGAGAGCCCGGCTGACCGAGGCGCGGGTCGAGCTCACGTGGCCCCGAACGCCCGAAATGCTCGACTACCTCAGCCGGGAAGAGGACTGATTCCCGCATGATCTTGCCTTCCCGAGCGCTGGCCTTCGCGTCCCTTGCCGGCCAGCCGGACGTTGACGTTCTGGTTGTCGGGGGCGGCATCAACGGGGCCGGGATGTTGCGTGAGTTGGCGCTGAACGGCGTGCGGGCGCTCCTGGTGGACCGGGAGGATTTTGCGGCGGGCGCGACGTCGGCGTCGTCGCGCATGATTCACGGCGGCTTGCGTTATCTGGAAAACGGCGAGCTCCGCCTCGTCCGCGAGTCGCTCCGCGAGCGCGACCGTCTGCTTCGGCTCGCGGCCCATGCCGTGCGGCCGCTGCCCACCACCATACCGATTTTCTCACGCTGGTCGGGGTTCGGGAATGCGTTGACCCGCATTTTAGGCGGTCGTGGGCGTCCTGCGGCCCGCGGTGCCGCGCTCGTCAAGATCGGTCTGACGCTCTACGACGTGCTGACCGCACGCCGGCGGGTTTTGCCGACCCATCATTTCACCTCGCGCAAGGTCGCCCTGCAGGAACGTCCCGAACTGCACCCGGGCATCGTCTGCACGGCCACGTACCAGGATGCCCAGGTCGCCCTGCCCGAGAGGCTTTGCCTCGAGCTAATCGCGGACGGCTGCGCCCTGCCTGCGGGGGCGCTTGCCATCAACTACTGCGGGGTTGTTCGGAGTGAAGGGAACGCCGTGTTCCTGCGGGACGAGCCGGGCGGCCGGGAACTGGCCGTTTGGCCTCGCGTGGTGGTGAACGCCACCGGTGGCTGGATCGATTTCGCGAACGCGGCTTTGGGAGAGCGGACCCGCTGGATTGGCGGCACCAAGGGATCCCATTTGGTGATCGACCATGCCGGTCTGTTCGCCGCCTGCCGCAACGAGCAGCTTTACTACGAAAACTCCGACGGCCGGATTTGCATTTTCTTTCCGGTGAACGGCCGGGTGCTCGTCGGCTCCACGGATATCCGGGTGGAAAATCCCGACGATGCGATCTGCGACGAGAAGGAAGTCGACTACCTGCTGGAAAGCGTGCGCACGGTTTTCCCCGCGATCCATCTGGAGCGGGAGCATGTCATTTCACACTTTTGCGGGGTGCGTCCTCTCCCGGTGGGCGAGGACGGCTTCACCGGCCGGATCAGCCGTGACCACTCCTGTCGGACACTGCCACCCGCACCGGGACGGCCCTGGCCGGTTCACGCCATGATCGGCGGAAAGTGGACCACCTTCCGCGCGTTTTCCGAACAGGTGACCGATCGGGTGCTCGCCGACCTCGGGCGCAGTCGGATCGCCTCATCCGCCGAACTTCCCATCGGTGGCGAACCCACACCCGACGCGCACGACGAGGCGGCGCTCCGCCGCATCGTGCGCGACGAATCGGTTGTCCACCTTGAAGACCTGCTGCTGCGACGAACGGCGCTGGGCCTGTACGAACGCCTCTCCTCCGCCCGGATCTCCACTCTGGCCGGCATTTGCGCGGAGGTGCTGGGCTGGGACCCCGCTCGTCTGGCCCGCGAAGAGGATCGCACCCGCTGCCTGCTCGTCGAGCGTCATGGCGTCCGCCTCGAACCCCTTTCCTCCCATGTACAACGCCCATAAAGTCCGCCTCAACCGTTTCCTCGGCGTCGATGGCCGCTGCCTCGACGTCGCCATTGACCACGGAGTGTTCAATGAGTTCGCCTTCCTCGACGGACTCGAGGACGTCCCCGCCGTCGTGCAGTCGCTCGTCGCCGCCGGGCCGGACGCGATCCAGATGAACGTGGGCCAGGCCGACGTGCTTCAGTCCATCCCGGGCGCCCGCAAACCCGCCCTGGTCTTGCGGACCGACGTGGGCAACCTCTACAACGCCGTGACCCACCGGGTGATGTTCAATCAGCTGGTGCACTGGGATGAACCGATCGTCGGCGCGTTGAAACTCGATGCCGCTTGCGTGGTCTGCAACCTCCTGTCGATGCCGGGCGAGCCGGATCTGCACCGGCAAACGACGCTGAACGCCGCGCGCCTCCGGGTGGAGTGCGAGAAGTATGGCATGCCCCTGATGATCGAGCCGCTGGTTCTAAAACCCAATGAAGCCCGGGGAGGGTATCAGGTGGATGGAAACAAGAAGCTGATCGTTCCACTGGTGCGCCAAGCCCGCGAGCTCGGTGCGGATGTGATCAAGGCGGACCCCACCGAACATGCCGAAGATTACCATGAGGTGGTCCAAGCCGCGCGCTGCCCGATTCTGGTTCGTGGGGGCGGCAAGAAGCCGGTGGAAATCGTCTTTGCAGAGGCCGCCGCTTACCTCGCCCAGGGTGCTCACGGCCTGGTTTATGGGCGCAACATCTACCAGCACCCCAACCCCGCCCGGATTGTCGCCGCCTTCATGGCGATGATTCATCAGGGCGCCGACGCCTCCCGGGCCCTGGCGATTTACCAGGACGGTGCCTGAGCGCTCGCTGCCTTCACGGACCCACCCCAGTCCCATGCCCCTTCCTCCGGCCCCGCCTCCCGCGGACGGCACCATTGCCCTGCGGGACAAACTGATTTTTTCCACGGGCGGGGGACTGCAGCAGTTCGCCAATACTGCGCCTCACTACCTCGCGAATCCGATCTTCAATCTCGCCCTGGGCATGAACCCGGTGCTCATTGGCGTCGTCCTGGCGATCGCGCGGCTGTGGGACGCGGTGACCGATCCGCTGGTCGGGAATATGTCCGACAATGCCCGCACCCGCTGGGGGCGCCGCAAGCCGTTCATGGTGGCGGGGGCGGTCCTCATGGGGGTGAGTTTCGCGGCCATGTGGTGGCTGCCGCGGGAGGCCGGGCAGTCGTTCTATTTTGGATACTTTCTTTTCAACATCCTCGCGTTTTACACCGGAGTGACGCTCTTCGCGGTGCCGTGGAACGCGCTCGGCATCGAGCTGACGAACGATTACAATGAACGTACGAGCCTTTTCGCGTACGCCGGAGTCACCCACAAGGTCGTGGGTTTCACCACTGGCTGGCTCTACCCGCTGACGCAGATCGCCGTCTTCCAGGATGTGCTCGAGGGCGCGCGGGTGGTGGGATGCGTCTGCGGCAGCGTGCTCACCGTCGTCTGCCTGTTCACGGCTCTCAAGTTGAAGGAACCGCCGCCCCGGGTCGTGCCGATTGCCCAGCGAAATCGGGAGCCGTTTCTGAAGGCGATGAAAGTGGTGCTGAGCAACCGGGTGCTTTTGCTCTTCTCGGCCGCCTGCCTGATCACGATGACGTCGCTGACCACCGTCTCGAGCCTCGGGCTCTACATTAACATCTATCACATCTTCGGGGGCGACAAAGTGGCGGCTGCGACGATGATGGGCATCTGGGGAACGACCTTCAACGCGGTGGCGCTGGCCTCGATCCCGGGAGTGATGTGGCTCGCCCGACGGGTCGGCAAACATCAGGCCATCATGATCGCGCTCGGCATGGTGAGTGTTTCCGCAGTGCTCAAATTTTTCCTTTATACACCGGCCGCCCCCTTCCTGCAGTTGAGTGTGGCGCTGTTGCACGCGCCCGGCCTTGCCGCCTACCTGGTTCTGGTTGGGTCGATGACCGCTGACATCGTGGACTACGATGAGTCGCTCAACGGCCGACGCCGGGAGGCGCTGATCGCCGCCGCGAATGGTTGGATCACCAAGATGGGGATTTCGCTTTCGTTCATCTTCGCCGGGCTGGTGCTGAGCGCTACCGGATTCGATGCCAGTCTGGGGAACAATCAGCCCCCGGGGACCGTGCTCTGGATGCGTCTGCTCTTCTGCGCGATTCCGGCGTGCGGCACCCTGACCGCCCTTGTGATCCTCAGCCGCTACCCTCTGACGCGGCACCGGGTCGAGCAGATTCAGGCCACGCTGGTCCTGAACCGGAGCAAGGGTTGAATGGGGTGCAGCCTTGAAAAAGGAAAACCCCGGTGCGAGCGACCGCGCCGGGGTTGAGGGGGGTGTTTGGTCGGCGTGAGCCTACCAGGACTTGGTGAGTGTCAGCTTCATCGTCCGTGGATCGAGGGGACGCCAGAGGCCGGTGCCCGCGTTTCCGGCAACGGTGCGCTTGTCGAAGAGATTACCGACCGCCAGGGCAAGGCTGAGTCCCTTTGCGAGTCCATAGTTCGCGTTCACGTTGTAGTACTCGTAGGCAGGGATTTTCTGGGTTGTGGCCGAGGTGGCGAGTGGGCGGTCACCGGAGTGGATGACACTGCCGCCAATGGAGAGCCCACCATGGTTCCCGACCGCGGGCCACTTGTAGCGCGCGTGCAGCTGGCCGCGTCCCGGCGGCTGCCCCGCGATCTGCAGGGCGAGCACCCCCGGCGTGGTGTCGCGCACGTCAACCGTGACCCAGCCCGCCTGAACGGTCAGGCGTTTGTCGTTGTAGGTTACGGTGTATTCGTAGCCATCGGACGTGTTTTGACCGCCGTTCTCGAAGAAGGAGTTGTTGGGCGCGGGGAGGCGCACGGCCAGACCGTCGGCGACGACCTCGTATTTCACCGCCTCAAAGCTGAATTTTTCATCCAGCAGCGAGATACGAACGCCGTACTCCTCCGAGGATCCTGACACCGGGTCAAGCGGCGAGCCGTTGAGACGGAGGGCCCCGCCGGCCTGGGGCTGGAAGACCTCGCTGTACTGGTAGTAGAGCGCCACGTTTTTGTGGGGGCGGACGATACCGCCGTACCGGGGCGATTCGGCGGACGTGTCGGGGTCGGTGATTTTGGGGAAGGGCCCTGAGCCGATTTCAGCGTAGCGGGATGACTTGACCGTGCTGTCACGCCAGCCACCGATGAGGATGAGACGCCCCTCATAGGCATTCAGTTGATAGGTCGCCGAGTAACCGGACGTTTCCAATTCGCCGAGGGTGTTGGTGACCACGCCGCTGGCAGGAAAGGCGGGCTTGGGCGTGTTGTAGACCGGCGAGAGCAGGTCAATGCTCCCGAGCGCCACCCGTCGCACATTGCTGCGGAAATCCGTCAGGAATGTATCGGCAGCGAGGATAAAGGAGTGTTCAACCTGCCCGGTCTGGTAACGTCCGAAGAGGTTGGCCTCAAGGAAGGTGTAATCCTCCCAGCGGTTCAGCCAAAAGGCGCGCCGGCTGACCGTGCGATTGTCCGCGCCCAAACCGAGAAACTCAACCTGCTCAATCGGGTTGTTGATATAGGTCTGCTGCCCGGCCACGCGGGCGGTGAGGTGTTCATTAAACCGGTGTTCCGCGATCAGGCGGAGTTTTTCCTTTTCAACCCGTGAGTTCACCCACGGTTCGTCGATGCGGCGGTCGTCGGGCACGGTGAGCGAACGCAGGCCCGTGGTT
>Ga0209181_10006164_pt1 | contig 16926 bp, 9 predicted proteins | sample MAT05_FD_187208 | JGI IMG/M metagenome (GOLD analysis project Ga0209181, IMG submission 187208) | Freshwater microbial communities from Lake Fryxell liftoff mats and glacier meltwater in Antarctica - MAT-05 (SPAdes) (version 2) | ecosystem: Environmental > Aquatic > Freshwater > Ice > Liftoff...
GGCACATTGACGTTGAGCGGCACGAGCACCGTCAGCGTTGCTGCTGTGCTGTTGGCGCTATTACTTGAATTGGTGAACGTTGCGCGGTATCGCTTGTTGTGATCGGCTAGCGCCACCGTGAAGCTGAGCGTCGTCGCAGTCGCTCCGGTAATCGCCGTAAACGTCGCGCCACCGTCGCTGCTGACGAACCATTGCACCGTCGGCGTCGGGCTGCCACTTGCGGCAGCGGTGAACGTCGCCGTACTGCCGACGTTCACGCTTTGATTGGTCGGATTCGTGGTGACCGTCGGCGGCGTAGCGGTCGGTATTTCGTCCGCGCCAATGTCCGGCGGAGTGTCACGCGCTTGACCATCGAAATCAATCGTCACGCTCGCAATCGGCGTGCCTTGACCGAGCATCGGGCTCGTCGCCTGCAAGTGCAAATCAGTCACTGGATTGACAAACATTGGATCAACCGCGAGCGAGTTGGCGTCCTGCTCGGTGTCAGCCCGCCACAGCGCTATCTTGTCGTAGTCGGTGCCCGCAGCACGCGCAAGCGAGCCTCTGCGGAAGAAGCCCGGTGTCAGCCCGGCGCTGTAGAACGTGTTGTAGTTCGAACTCAAATTCGTGAACGTCGTGGTCTGCACGCCGATAGCGTACGACTTCACGGTTGTGACGCCGTTGAAGCCGTCCTGCGTCGTGTAGAAAATATTGTTCTTCAATTCCACCGTTGGGTCGATACCGGCGATTGCCACGGCATAGCTATGCTCCTGCCCCGCCGTCTCGATACGGCTGCCGGTCATCGCAATGGAATTATGGAACAGTTTAGTGATCGACCCCGCAGCCCCGGAGATGAGGACACCCGCAACAAAGCCGCCCGACGTCACGCCAGTAATCATGTTGTTGGACAGGACGTTCGCACCCATTCCCCCGGCGACCGAAATACCTACCGCTGAAACGGTGCCGCTGTGGACAGGACGTTCGCACCCATTCCCCCGGCGACCGAAATACCTACCGCTGAAACGGTGCCGCTGGCGGTCACACCGCTGATCTTGTTGCGGCTGACGTTGGCATTGACGGTGTCACTAATGCCGCTATCCCCCAGATTGATGCCAGTCGCGCCGTACCCATCGTTGTTGTCGATGCCGCCGATGCTGTTTTCACTGATTTGTGCTCCATCGTCGGAGTAGATCGAGATGCCACTGACGCGGATACGATTGGCCCCGGTCGCGGAAAGATCGTTGCGCAGGATGACTGTTCCGGTGTTTGGGTATGCCGAGCTTTGTCCACCAACCGTAATACCGGCAAGGACTTTTTGTACGCTGCAATTTTCAATGCGGTTATTGTCATTGCCTTTGCCGATTTCTGGCGAACTGCTGTACGCGTCCACGATGATTCCGAAGCGGGTCGTCAACGGATTCTGGCCGACAATCTTGAGATTTTTGAACGTGTTGTTCTTCGCGCCGTTCACCCCGCGGGCTGCGGCTATTACCGACGCAGACGTACCCACATTAGTGTTAGTAATCGTCAACTGGCGCAATGCGGCATCGCCACCGATTCCGGTGGCTGTTCCCCCGGTGAGCGAGCCGTCGATGGTTACCCGATCAGCGTCGTTTAAGCGAATCAGCGAGCCCGTCGACGAGCCGCTGATCGTGCGCGCCGCGCCGCTCGGTTTGATTAACAAGGTGTAGTTACCCGCGCCCGTTTCGCTCCATTCATTGAGCGCAACCGCGCCATCCTCGATGAGCAGATCGCTGGTGATATTGATGGTCACGTTGCCCGTCAAGGCCCCCGCATTGATCGCTCCGAACAGGCCGCCCGCACCGGCCTTGGTCAGCGAGGTGAAGCTCTCGCCCGGCCCGGCGCTGTAGCTGCCGCTAAAGGCCTGCCCGATTACGTACTGACTGGGTGTGCTCGGCGGCGAGCTCACGGTGTTTACATTGCTACCGACAAAGCCTGTGCCAGGCTTTCCGTCGAGATTCGCCGCCGTGTCCTGCGCCACCACAAAATACTTGATCGTATCGCCGACCACGACGCCGCTTAGCATCGCGTAGTCAATCGTGCAGTTCCAGACGCCGTTCTGCACGGTGCCGCTCGCCAGCGTGCACGGGGTTGAAACATACGCACCCAGGTTCTTGCTGAAATAGATACGTGGTGCCAATGAGCCTGTGGCCACGGCGGTGACATCCGTGAGCATGACCGAGAGCACCCGATTGGCAGCAACGGAGCCGTTGCCAAGGAGCGCATACGAAATAATCGGTGGCACCGCATCGCTCCCAATAAAGTTACCGGCATCGGCCCCGATATCGTGGGGGGTGAGTGACGCTCGCACCTGCCCGTCAAAGTCGTCAAGCACGCCGAGATCAACACCGTTGCCCTCGGCAGCGGTCAGCGTAGCGCTCTGTAAGTGCAAATCAGGCGTTAAGGCAGTCGGGCTCACATATTTAGGGTCGGCGACAATACTGCTGGCGTCCTGCCCCACAGAGTCTTTCCACGCGCCGAGGCTGGGCACGTCCGCACCAGTGAAACACCCGAACACGCCACCTGTCCCGTTGGCGAGATACAGGTTGTTGTCTATTGTTAGACCCACCGGACGCGCCGGAAAGCCAGATCCTACGACGCAAACTGCGTAGTTTTTGCCCGTTGCCGTGAATGAGTTGCTGCGGGCGTTCTGGAAAATATTGTTGCGAATACTGCGAGTATTGGTGGTCACTCTGCTGGTAAAGGCGGCCGACGGACCGCTGCCGCTCTTTGCAGGTCCGCCAACATACACACTGTTGTGAAAAAACTTATTGATTCCGCCGACTTCGTTGAATCCATTGATGCCGCCGGTGTTTGAACCACTGCCCATCGAACTCCATACTTCGGTGCCGACATTGATCATATTGTTGCGATAGGTGGTTGTGCCACCGCTGACGCGAATGCCGTTAATCTGGGCATTAACGCTTGCGCTGAGGCTCTTTAGTCCGTAAATGAAATTACGCTCGACGAGGTTGGGGCCAGTTGAACCCGTGTACTCGATACCTGTCACAACGGTGGCGTCTGTAGCGTTCGTATTTACCAGATTGAAGATGGAGTTTCGGCTGACCGTGTGGTTTGAAGAAGAGTCCAATATTGAGACACCGATCACCGAGGCAGCAGTGGTCGTGCCCGTGCCGCCTGCAGCGGAGAGGTTTCTAATCGTGTTGCCGATAATGGTAGCGGCATTTGTTGATCGAAGCGATACGCCGCGTATCTGTGAGTCCGTCGCTAGTGTGTTACTTTGAATCGAGTTGGCGACCGTGCCACCGATCAGATTGTTCTGCAACGTCGCTGAAAACCCTGCGGGTTTGAGCAGTTCTATCGCAATAATCTGCGTCGCGCCGGTATTGGAATTGCTGGCCGTGATCCCGCCGATCTGATTGTTGCGAATATCCGAATCACCGCTGCTGCCGTCATAGATTGCAGACAGACCAGACGTGTCAGTGGTAGAGGATGTAAACGAAATACTACTGTTGACTGACTGGCTGCCGATAATGTTGCCGGTGACGTTTCCGATGGTGACCAAGCCCGTGCCGACATAGATGGCTACAAATGGCGCGGCGCTGCCGGGTCCCGAGGCAGCACCGGACATCGCGACACTCGAAATCGTATTGCCCTGAACGCTCGTTGCCGTGGTTGTCCCCACTCGCAGGTAAATAGGCACAAATTTTGTGGCTGCAGCCCCCACCAGCGTATAGACACCGGTGCCTGTGCTGGAGCCAAATCCAATCGTATTGCCGCTGACGAGAAAGTTATTTCCAGCGTTGTTGTCAATCCAGACAGCCGAATGTTGGGTTCCGGTCGTTTGCGTTCTTGGCGCTGTTTGGTAGAACTTGTTATTGCTGATGGTCGCGTCGGTGTTGCCAGCGCCAATGTAGACCGCGCTACTCGACACCGCCGCGCCAAAGATATCCTCAAAATTGTTGCCGGTGATGACGTTGCCGCTGTTGTTGATTGCGGGCGTAGACGTTGAGCCGAGCATGTGAATGCCCTTGGTAGACGAGGCTCCGAAGAGGTTTCCGAACGTGTTGTTCGCAATTGTGTTGTTGTCATTGCCATTGGCCGTAAGCGTGTCAGTGCCGAACACCACCGTGCCGCCAGCGATCATGACCCCACCAGAGAACACGCTGTGCAGCGAAGTGTTGGTCACCGTGTTGTTGCTCGCGCCATTGATGAAGCGGATGGTGGACGTGCCAGCGACGGCAGAGCCGTTGAGGTTGGCGAGCGCGAGCGTGTTGCCACCCGCATTCAAGCCGTCAATCGTGACGTTATCGGCACCATTCAAGTCAATCAGCGGGCTGCCGTCCGGCATGCTGCCGAAAATAAGGCGGGAAGCGCCGCCCGACGGCTTAATGGAAATAGCGGTGTAGAGCGCTGATCCGATGCCGCTGGCGTTTAACACCGCTGGGGCGGATTCGGTCGAGTTGGCCGTAACGCTGATTGCTATCGTGCCCCGATGGGTGCCAAGATTGACCGCGTCAAACGCACCTTTCAATGTGGTGTAGGCCGTTGGCCCCAGCGTGCCCACCGTGGCCGTGACCGAGATTTGCGCCGAGGCAACCCCTGAGAGCGCGAACGCCATGAAGAGCGCGAGCGCCGCCAAAGCCCTGGAAACTAGATTGCTGCGTTTTGACAAGGGGTGCCCCGCTCGATGGATATTTTTTGTTGTTTCTCGAAGTTCATGCTACCGCCGGGAGCGGCGCGGCGCAATGATTGCCGGACACGCGTTGCCAAGTGTGAAATAAAGGCTTAAACATGCACCCTCCCCTAGTAATGACAGGTAAGCGTGCAGGTGAGACCAGTCGCTCACCCGGAAGAACGAGCGATTGGCCTCAAACCAGACATTCGCGAAAACACTTTTTCTGCCGACAGCTATTTACAGGACAGCGCAAGGCGTAGGGTGTGCACCGAAGTGCGCACCCTACTTGCGTTTACGCGTTACTGCGGCAACGTCATCCCGCACGCCGTCACCAAATACCCACGTATCTGCGTCCATGTTTTGCGTTGCGCGTTGACCGGGAAGGTGATGCCCGCGACTACCGCGTCGCCGCGCATGCCAAGCGCGATGCGGGCGTGGATGAGCGAGTCGGTGGTGGCGAGCACTTGCGTGTCGCCGTCGATATCGAGCGAACAGTCGGGTGCCAGGAACGGCCCACCGTCGTACCGCGCGACGCAAAACTTGTCGAAGGTGCCGCTGCGACAATAGCCCGCGAGCAGCAGCTTGCCGTCGGGCTGCAGCGCCATCGTCGTGAGGACATCGTTACGGGTGGCGGGTGTAGCACCGTTGCTGATGCCGGTGGTGAGCTTGCCTCCGGTGCCGAACGTGGTGTCAAGGAGAGCGGAAGCGGTGTAGCGCACGGCGCAGAAATCAAATTCACCGGCTACCGCGCAAAACCCGGCGAGCACCAGCTTGCCATCGGGTTGCAGCGTCATGGCAGTCACGTAATCATTGCCCGTGCCGACCGAGGAGACCGCTACACCGCCGTTGCCGAAGCCCGTGTCGAGCGTCCCATTAGCCAGGTAGCGCAGCGCACAGAAATCGATTTTGCTGCCGGTCAAACAGGGTGCGGCAATCAGCAGTTTGCCGTCGGGTTGCAGCGCCACCGCGCGCGCCTCGGAGAAGCCGCTGCCCACGCTGGTAATGAGCTTGCCGTTGACGCCAAAACCGGTGTCGACCACGCCGTTTATCTCATAGCGAAGCGCGCAAACGTCGTCGGTCGTCCCGTTGTTGCACCGGCCCGCGAGCACCAGTTTGCCGTCGGGTTGAAGCACCACGGCGTTGACCACATCATCGCGATTGCTGAACGCGGTAATGACCTTGCCGCCGTTACCAAAACTGGCGTCCAGCGTGCCATTGGGCAAGAACCGCGCCGCGCAAAAATCGCTATCGACTACGTTGCTGCAGGTGCCCGCCACCACGATCTTGCCGTCGGGTTGCGTCAGCATCGCTTGGGCGCGGTCGTCCCCACTGCCCATGGGGGTGATGGTCGCACCGCTAGTGCCGAACGTGCTGTCAATGCTGCCATCGGCATTAAAGCGCTGCACGCAAAAATCATTGTCAGCGAGATCAAAGCATGTGGCCGCAAGCAAAAATTTGCCGCTGGGCAACAACGCCAGTGACGGCGCGACGTTGACTGCATTGGGCACAAACACTTGCGGCAACGTGCCATTGCCGCCGAAGCTCAGATCGAGTGTGCCGGCAACCGTGTAGCGAACCGCACACAGCCCAACGTTCTGACAAAAACCTGCCACCAGCACGCCGCCATCCGGTTGTACTGCCATCGCGTACGCCGAGTCTGCGCGCGGTCCGATGGCGGTGATGAGCTTGCCCGATCCCAACGTACTACCGTTCGCCCAGAACGGGTCCAGTGTGCCCGGCTGCCCTGCGGTGGCGATGGCGGTAGTCGCGGCGAACCCGGACGAAAAGCAGAGCACCTGCAGTCCGCGAATCAGGCAGTAAGCAAACGTACGAAAGTGGAATGCATCGACGGCGGTCATCAAAATTTCCTCAAAAGTACGACGCTACGAACTCGCAGCATCAACAAGGCATAGAACGAGCCCGTGCGGTGAAACCAGACATCGCCGTGGAAAATACTGCCTCACGAGCGCGATCATAGGAGCGGCGAAAGCCGCGATGTGCCCATCCGCCATCGCAGCGTTCGCCGCTCCTACACAACCGATCAGTCGCTAAGGCCCGATCCCGCAACTCGCGGACAGATAACTCAGCAAATCAACCGACGTCCGCCGCGGCGCGCTGGCGGCGAGCGCGTTGGCGGTTAGCGCAGCTCCGGTGTAGCCCAGCGCTGCGCGAGCCAATAACATTGCATCGGTCGTAGCCAGCACTTGTCCGTCACCGTCCAGATCGAGGCTGCATTTCACGGCCGCAACGGGCCTTGATTGCGGCGTGCCAATTTCTAGCGGGCCGGTGAAAGGCGGGCTACCGAGCTGGCCGACTCGGTTGAAGCCCCAACAGGTGAGCAACCCCGCTGTGGTGATCGCGCAGGCGTGGTCGCGGCCCGCAGCCATCGTAGCCACGCCGCTTGTCAACCCCGTGACTGGTAATGGGAACCCGCTGTCAGCGGTGGGCCGACCCACGTTACCTAGCTGTCCATTACTGTTGATGCCCCAGCAAAACGCCTGACCGCTAACGATGCCGCAAGTGGTCCTATCGCCCGCATAGATTTTGGTCGGACGAAACGACGCGCCGAAATAACGCGGCGTATCGATCGGGCTGCTGTTCCCAACGGTACCGTCCCCCACTTGACCGGAACTACGGGCACCCCAGCACCAGGCGTCCCCCGTCGTGCCGTTGGCGGCACACACATGACCGCCACCGGCGGCGACCATCGTTGCGTTGGTAATTCCGATCGCCGTCACGGGCACGTTGCTGGAATTAAGGTTGCCGTTGCCCAACTGACCGACTAAGCCGCCGCCCCAGCAGCGCACCGTGCCACCGGTTACCGCGCAGGCAAATGAAGCCCCTGCCGAAAGGTGAGTCACACCGGTCAAACCCGACACGACAGCCGGCGCGAAAACGGTTGCGCTTGTCGAGCCATTGCCCACCTGCCCAGAGAAGTTGCTGCCCCAGCAACGCACTGTGCTGACACCCGTCAAAATATTTTGCATTTGCGCGCAGCTATACTCCCGCCCCGCCACAACAGCGACCGCTTGGTTGCTCACCGTCGTCAGGCCCAACACCGATACCGGCGTCGGGCTTGAGTTGGTCGTGCCGTTCCCCAGCCGACCATCATCTCCGGCACCCCAGCACTTCACCACACCCTGCGCCAGCGCGCACGTGTGGTCAGACCCCGCCGATACGGATGTCACGCCAGTCAAACCCGCCACCACCACCGGAATCGCCGAATTGGTCGTCGTGCCGTCACCCAACTGCCCCGACCCATTGGCCCCCCAGCAATGCAATCCACCACTACCGTAAATTGCACAGGTGTGATTATTCGAACTAGAAGCTTGGGTGTAGGTTTCGCCATGGACGGCGGGGGCTACGAGCAAAGCAAGACTGACAAACCCGGGGGCGAGAAGTGATAGGTAACGTGACACGCGCGTGCTCCTTGAAGTGACGATTGCACTGGAGAACGGGAAGCGGGCGAAAAACCAGACATTGCGGGTGAAATTGTGTTGGGGGAGCAGGACGAAACTAAAGTGTTCCGCTAACTTCGCCGCAGCTTGCACAATTAACCCGCGCGTGTGTCGAGTCGGTACGGTGGGCAGAGGCTACCCACCTGCTTAAAGGCACCTCTAATAATTCATTTGTGGGGCGCATTGTGTCGTCGCGCGGTGCTCGCAATCCTCATGTACCAGGGCGTACATTGCGGTTGCTGCGCTCCGGGCTCCTAACACTGCATCCCCAAAAAATGAATTATTAGAGGCGCCCTTAAACTAGTCGCGCACGGGGGGCCATATGCGCGCCGTATGAACCAGCGCCAATATCCATACGGTTTCCTCGTCAATCTCATAGACCACGCGATAGCTCGCGTGGGGAATCAGCTCACGGGTTCCTGAAATTTTCCCCTCTCGTCCCAAGCGGGGCAGGTTCTCAAGCGTTGCAATCGCGTCACTGAACAGCAAGTCCATACGCGCGGCTGCACGGGGACTTTCAGCGGCGATCTCGTCCCATACTTCAACACGATCAAGTTCTGTCTCGGGCGTCCAAATGATTTTCACGCGTGCCTTGTTGCGCCCGCCCTTCGTGCCGCAAATTGCTTCTCGACCACATCATTGGATCTCCCCGACCCGACTCGCATCGAAGCTCGCCCGGCTTCGACCTTGCGACGCAAAAACGCGTCGTACTCTCTGGCTTCGCGCTGGGTTTGCACGAACTGGCGCATCAACTCGCGAACCACTTGTGAGGCGGGCTGGTGCACCGCCTCGGCCTCAGCGATGAAGTCGGCGCGAAGCTCGGCTTCAAGCTTCATCGTGAAAACGGCTTCCTTGGACATGCGACGATGCTCGATAAAATTCGTAAGCATAAAGTATATACGTCGTTTATACGATACATCGACGCTGCGGCCTCATCCGGCGAGGCGTTTCAGCGCGAGAGCTACCTATGCCCACGTGGGCCTTATTGGAAGCACTGACAGTGGGCAGGGGCTGCCCACCCTACGCACTATTGGACGGTGACGCGCTGAGCGGGCGTGCACACCAATACCTCTAGACGACTCAAGAGGGCGTAGCGCATTCATTTCGCCCCACCGAAGCCGAGTCACGCGCAGTCGCACTGAGCAAAGGGTGTTCACCCAATGCGGGCGCCGTCACCAATCGTTCCACCGAAGCAAGCGTTGCGCGCGAGGCATCACACTGGCGGCTGGCGCGCTGCGCGGCAGCCAGCCATAGCTTTGCGTCAATGCTCCTTGGGGAAGTGTCGTCGATCTCGCCTTGCGCCCCATCAAGTGCGCGGCGCAAACGGGCTACCGCTGCATCAGCCCGACCAGAGGCAAGGTCGAGTCTGGCCAGTGCGGTATGCGCTGGCAGCACGTACGCGCTGTCGCGATAGTTCTGGTTGTCCAGCTCAGATGAGGCGAGCGTAAAGTCGTTCAAACCACAGTGCGTCGATGCTGCAAGTTGCGAACATGCAAGCGCCTTGAATGCCAACGCCTTTCTGCGCAGATGCGGCGGAAAACCGTCGCCGAGTTGAGCGATTCCTTTCGAGAACAATTGCGCCGCCTCAGCCTGCCGTCCTTCCATCAAGGCGATCTCGCCATATGAAATGGTTACGGAGGCAATCCACGCTTGCACACCGCGTGACGACACGATCGGTGCCGCGTAATCGAGCAATCGGCGAGCATTTTCCAGATCGCCTCGTTCTATCGCAGCCCCTGCCTCAAGGCGGCTCACCAGAGCGTCGTCCTCATCACCCGGCGGACGCGTTTGCGACGTGAAATTGCGGACGAGCTGGCATGCTGCTGCCGAAGCGTTCATCGGGTCGACCGCCGCTTGCACGCTGCATATACGCCCGAGGCTAACCCACTGCCGTTGGCTTCGTGCGGGATGCTTTGCCAGTGCTTCCTGCGCCTGCGCCAGGTCTTTCAATCCGTCGCGGAGCCGCCCTGCAAATGCGCGAACGTTGCCACGCTGTGACAGACTGATCGCCGTTTCGAAAGAGTCCGCGTCATAGGTCTTGAGGAAGGTGGTGTATGCCTTGTCGTAGGCGTCAGCTGCCCCCTTGTAATCCCCCACCGACTCCAATCCGTACCCATAGTTTGAATATCCCGTGGCTACCCGTGGGCTATCTGGCGCGTATAGGTCTACCCGTTCCCGCAAGCCAAGCTCTGCATAACGCAGCGCCTCGGTTGCGGACTTACGCTGTGAAGCAAGAGACGACAGCGTGGTGTAGAGGCGAATCAGCGGTTCACCATGAATACCAGCGGCGCGAAACTTCTGCTCAGCAGCAATCAAGTCTCGTTCCGCTGCCTCGCGATTTTGCCGGGTGAGTTGCACGTGACCTCGCTCAGCGAGCGTAAGCGTTGTAGACAGATGATCCGGCCCCAGCTTCGTTTGAGCGAGGCCGTGCGCCTCGTCAATGAGTTTGAACGCTTCATCACGCGATTCGATCTTGTTACTCAGTCTCGAAAAAATTGACAACAAGTCAACTCTCTCCTCCACGCCTAACTCCGTGTTTGAACGCAGATTTGCCACGCTCTTTTCAAGCAACGCCTTGAGCGTTGGTTGCTTACTTTCGATCACACCTTCACTAACCGGTGCAAAAATACTTTCGACGAAATCGCGCACCGTATTGGCCCGGCGCGCCTCCTTTTTCGCGAGGGTAGCCTGATGTAGCGTGCTAGCGACGCCAACGCTGACGGCAATCCCCAACAGCGCCGCCGCAACGACCGCCCACCGATTTCGCCGCGCGAATTTAGTAATCCGATACCACTCCGAATCCGGTTTCGCCGTAATGGGCTCAAACGCAAGATAGCGCTTCAAATCATCAGCAAACGCCTGCGCTGTGGCGTAGCGCTGCCTGGGGTCTTTCTTCAGTGCTTTGAGCACCACCGTATCAAGATCGCCGCGAATTCTTCTCGCGGTTTTTCCGGATTCGGAAGTGCCCGTGAGCATAAGGCGGTCGCTCGGTTTTGTGGGCTCCTGCTCAACGATGGCGAGTTCTAGATCGCGTCGCGTCGGGCCTTTTGGGGAGTACGGTTTGTTACCAGTGAGCAGTTCATAGAGCACGACGCCAAGCCCATAAACATCGCTCGCGGTGCCGAGCGTTTGTCCATTCACTTGCTCGGGGGACGCGTAGTCGAGCGTGAGCGCGCGGCCCGACATGCGCGTGAGTTGCGTGGACTCTGCGGACATCGAGTCTTCGTCGTCGAGCAATTTGGCGATTCCGAAGTCAAGCAGATGCGGTTCACCTTTGCCATCGACCAGAATGTTGCTGGGTTTGATGTCGCGGTGGATGACGAGCTGCGCGTGGGCATGCGAGACGGCGTTGATGACTTTGGTAAATAGTGCGACCGTGGCTTCGGGTTTGAGCGCATTGTCGCGAACGTAATCGTTGATCGGCACGCCGACCACGTATTCGAGCGCGATGTAGGGCTGCGTTTCTGAATCAACGCCTGCGTCGTACAAACGCGCGATGCCTGGGTGTTCGAGGCTCGCCAGAATGTTGCGCTCACGGGCGAATCGCGCCGCGAGCAACCAGTTCAGGTTCTCGACGAGTGGCATTTTGAGCGCGACCTGACGCTCGTGTTGCCCGTCCGCGCGGGCGGCGAGCCACACCACTCCCATGCCGCCGCGACCGATTTCTTTGATCAGGCGATACGGGCCGACGAGGTTTCCGGGTTCGCGTGGGGGCGGAGGTGAATCAAGCGAGGAGATGCCGGGGTGATTGCCGTTCGTCCCGCCGTCGCTGCGACGTGACAGCGCAGCATCACGCCAGGCGTCCGACAGCGGCGTCAGCTGCGTTTGCGCTGCGCCAGTTTCGGCCTGCGCGATCATCGCCGCGAAGGCGCGCGCAAAGTCTGCGCCCTGCCCGTCCGCTTCGCGCTGAATCGCCACGCGCTCCTCTCCAGTGGCAGATTGCCACCGATCGTAGAGCGTGGAGAGCAGGTGTAGCAACTGAGATGGCATCGTCATTTGTGTTGGCCGTATCGTTGTCGGTTAACCGGGGAAATACCTCAAGGTGCTGCCGCAACGGGCACCATCGGCTATTAGGTCTACGTCACAAGGGTCGGTAGCCGGGCCCGCGCAGCCTCATCGCTAAGGCACACGGTGAGCAGGTGCTGCCCAATCTACCTGCTATTGCGACAACCTTGCCAGTTTTGATTCGGTCTCGGCTACTCTTGGAGCACTTTTCCCCAATGTCGTGATGTAGTGCGTTCGAGCCTCTTGATAGTAATTGCGAGCGCTTGATGAGTCTCCTGCGGCCAACGAAATATCGCCTTGTGTCGATAACAAATGCCCTAGCCAAAAGCTATGCGCGGATTTGCCGTACATGGCGCGTTGAGCCTCAACAGCTCCCAAAATCAACGATTGCGCCTCGCGATGAAAGCCGAGAGCGGATTGAATTCGCGCAAGTTCAGCGTCGGTATCCTGCAATGCGTTTTGCGAATTTTCACGAGACTTGAGCAAAAGTGCAGCAGGCTCGAGCAATGCCTTCGCCTCAATTGGCTTACCGCCCAAGCGAAGCAGCTGCGCCTTATACAAAACGACAGAGTGGCGAATCGCGGAATCCGGGGCTAGCGAGTTCATCGAGTCTGCGAACTCAGCCAACCGACGGGCCGCCATGTCCAGATTGCCCAATTTGAGTTCAGCCTGTAGTTGCATTGCCCGCCCGGAGCGAACATGCTGAGCTGACTGTAGCGCGGGACCGCTTTTAGCGAATATCGCGTCAATGCGGTCACGCACATCGGCGTAGTGTCCCTGCGCCAGCAATGCGCGGCACTCACCCTGTACAAACATCAGCGTTCCGACGGTGCCCAGCCGCTCTGCGACTCGTTCTGACAAGTTATTCTTTTCAAGTGAACCCAATGCGTCCCCAGCGCTGTGCAACGCAAGCGCCCAGTTACGGTAGTCGATGACTGCGGCGGCGGAATTGTTCGTTTCGTACTCAATACGGCGTTGTTCCAGCCGTTGAAATGCGGCGTTAGATTCTTCATGCCGATTGCTAAAGTGATAGCCGTTAGCCAACAGCGCCAATATCTCCATGTCTCGCCGCTTGTCTTGGTACGGCTGGCTCTGCAATACTTTTTCAGCAGCCTCAAATGAGGCTAGCGAAGGCACCGATTGACCCGCATAATTTTGCGCGACTCCGCGAATCATCAAACAGGTGGCGCGTGAGGCTTGCTCACGGTATCCATCAGAAAGAAAATTGAGCGCATCCTCCACCATTTTTATCGCCGCCACAGGATCCCGGTTACTTGTAACGAGTGCAAACAAGCAGGCATGTTCGGCGCGAAAGCCGGGGTCTTTAACATTTGCGGCGGCAGCGATGGCGCGCTTCGACAAATCGAGGGCTTTGTCGGTATCTCCGATGTCGAGATAGATGGTGCCAAGCTCACCTAGTATCGTGGCACGTAGCATCGGATCGTCTGCAAATCTGTCCTGTGCAATCTTGGCGCCAGTAGCCAGCCACTCAGCAGTGGTGAAAGGTTTCCCGTCGCCGCTTGCCTCTGCGATCAGATTGCCGAAGAAGCTGCGCACGGCGACTGACCGTTCGCGCTCTTCAACGGCGATATCTCGCTGGGTCACGGCAAGGCGCGATTGCCACAAGGTGGCGGCAGCGCCTGTGCCGAGCGCTAACCCAACCGCTCCCACCGCGACGAACGCTAACCGATTCCGCCGCGCGAATTTAGTAATCCGATACCACTCCGAATCCGGTTTCGCCGTAATGGGCTCAAACGCAAGATAGCGCTTCAAATCATCAGCAAACGCCTGCGCTGTGGCGTAGCGCTGCCTGGGGTCTTTCTTCAGTGCTTTGAGCACCACCGTATCAAGATCGCCGCGAATTCTTCTCGCGGTTTTTCCGGATTCGGAAGTGCCCGTGAGCATAAGGCGGTCGCTCGGTTTTGTGGGCTCCTGCTCAACGATGGCGAGTTCTAGATCGCGTCGCGTCGGGCCTTTTGGGGAGTACGGTTTGTTACCAGTGAGCAGTTCATAGAGCACGACGCCAAGCCCATAAACATCGCTCGCGGTGCCGAGCGTTTGTCCATTCACTTGCTCGGGGGACGCGTAGTCGAGCGTGAGCGCGCGGCCCGACATGCGCGTGAGTTGCGTGGACTCTGCGGACATCGAGTCTTCGTCGTCGAGCAATTTGGCGATTCCGAAGTCAAGCAGATGCGGTTCACCTTTGCCATCGACCAGAATGTTGCTGGGTTTGATGTCGCGGTGGATGACGAGCTGCGCGTGGGCATGCGAGACGGCGTTGATGACTTTGGTAAATAGTGCGACCGTGGCTTCGGGTTTGAGCGCATTGTCGCGAACGTAATCGTTGATCGGCACGCCGACCACGTATTCGAGCGCGATGTAGGGCTGCGTTTCTGAATCAACGCCTGCGTCGTACAAACGCGCGATGCCTGGGTGTTCGAGGCTCGCCAGAATGTTGCGCTCACGGGCGAATCGCGCCGCCAGCAGCCAGTTCAGGTTTTCCACGAGCGGCATTTTGAGCGCGACCTGACGCTCGTGTTGCCCGTCCGCGCGGGCGGCAAGCCACACCACTCCCATGCCGCCGCGACCGATTTCTTTGATCAGGCGATACGGGCCGACGTGGTGTCCGGGTTCGCGTGGGGGGGGTGGCTGATCGAGGTTGAGCACGGGTTTTGTGAGGCTGCCGACGTCGGACAGCGAAGCGGCAACAGCTGCACTTCGAGCACTATCGGTCAGCGGTGGCAGCGTTGTCGCTCCGCCGTCAACCGCCGCGTCCTTGATCATCACGGCAAACGCGCTCGCAAATTCCTCACCGCGAAGCGCTGCGGCGCGTTGCAATCGATCCAGTTCTACGGCTGACGCACCGGGCGGTAACGCGATGGCTGATTGCCATTGATCGTAGAGCTGCGCCAGCTCGCGCAGTTGCTCAACGGTGATCGCCATGTCAGCGCGTCACCATCGCGGCGAGCAACGCCTTGGCCTTGTTCCAGTCGCGGCTGACAGTGCGCTCGGTTAGCTCCAGCGTTTCGGCGATTTCGGGCAATGTCAACCCGGCGAAATAGCGCATTTCGACCACGCGCGCCAGGCGTGGCTCAACGGCTTCAAGGTTGTCCAATGCCTCATGAATCTGCACGACGGTTTCGTCCACCGGTGAGGCGAGCGTCGATTCGATCATCGTATCAATCGGCACATCAGACACGCCCGCACCCCGGCGAGCCGTCAGCCGCGCGCGCGCCATGTCGACCACGACCGAGCGCATGACCGCGGCGGCGTAAGTGAAAAATTGTTTGCGATCCGAAACCTTCAGCTCGTCTAACTTGACCAGTCGCTCATAGGTTTCGTGCAGGATCACCGTAGCTGAAAGCTCGTTGCGACGACCGTCGGTATGCACGCGGTTGCGCGCCACGCGGTGCAGGTCGTTGTACAAAAGATCGAACAGACGGTTGACCGCTTTTGGCACGTTTGATTGCGAGTCCTTGATCACCTGCGTGACCGACGACGACGGCGATACGGCAGTGGGCGAGAGTGGCGCGCTATTGGGCATGCGATGACTACTTTGCGAAAAAGCATCACGTTGCATCGTTACCCGACCGGGGTAAAAACCACGCGAATTGACACAAGTGTGCATGGCAGTGCGCAGGCCGTCAACAGCGTCCATGCTGAGATCGCATTGGATGTTGATGTGCGTTGTTATGTGGACGGGCGACGCTCACGACAAGTACGCCACGCTGCGCGCTATGACAGCGGCGTCACTCAGGATGCGGCGATGGCCGAGACCAACCGTCGGGAAGTGGTCAACCGGCTGGCCGACACGACGCAGCGAATAGGAATGTTCGTACGGAATTTCACGATCAAAGCGATCATGAATGACCAACGCTTTTGCCTGCGAAGATCGCAACATTTCCACCACCGAGAGTTTGTCCCAGGTGATCCGATGACCATGTCGCGCTTCGAAGTTGTCGCGGATGCGCTGCGCCACTTCATCGCTTAATTCAAGGTGCGCTTTGGCAGCGTCAATGAACCAGCGGCAGCTTTCGAAGGCGCCGATGCTGACCAGTTTGGGAATCGCGAACCCGTGCTCGCGACTCGCCAACAGCGCCGTCATCACGCCGAACGAATGCGCAATCACCGCACTCACCTCATGCCCGAGCAAGCGCTGGGCTTCGACTACCGCTGCGACGGCTGCGGCGCATTCCACCATGTCGGTTTCGCCCCTGCCCGCATTGCCATGCGCTGGCAAATCGAAGCTCACGACGCGACATCCCGCGTGTGTCAGCGGCTCGACGAACCGGCCCATCTGGGTGCCGCGTCCGCCCCATGAATGCACCAGCAGCACCGTCGGGCCCTGCCCCCATACCGCCACCGGAATCTCGCGTTTGCCAACGGTCACGGCAGATCGCCCGGAGGCGTCCATAAGTTCAACCTCCCACTTGCGCGGCGCGTGACGCGGTGGCGTTCCGATCAGACGTCGTGCAAACACCGCCGCCGCACTGGGGGCGACGCGGCAGAGCACGCGATTGAAGCGGCGCAACGCGGCAATACTGGAGGTTGAAAAGAACGCCGCGTTGGACTGTTTTTGTGCGATCGCCATGTCCGACATGTCGCCGCCGCCAAATTGAGTGATGAGGGGTAGAGTGAGTGCGTTCATTGCGACTTCCTTCGTTGTTTACCGTCGGTTGCTGAGGGTGTGCCGGTAGAAACGCGAACACGACGAGAATCTGGACATTGCCGCCGAATGTTGTGAAATTGCTCGATTTGAAGAGCAGCGCAAGCTATCAACTTTTGGCTGCAATGACGGCTGCAATAGGGCTAATCGCCTAATTC
>Ga0209181_10006165_pt1 | contig 16925 bp, 14 predicted proteins | sample MAT05_FD_187208 | JGI IMG/M metagenome (GOLD analysis project Ga0209181, IMG submission 187208) | Freshwater microbial communities from Lake Fryxell liftoff mats and glacier meltwater in Antarctica - MAT-05 (SPAdes) (version 2) | ecosystem: Environmental > Aquatic > Freshwater > Ice > Liftoff...
TGGTAAGCGCGAAACACGTAGCCCGAAAGATCGATCAGATAGAGGGTGTCGGCGCTGCCTGGTTTGGGAAGCTCGGAAGGCCGCTCGGACATGGGCCCTGCCCTATCACGGCGCCGCTTGGCTGGAAGCTGCCAGCGCGACGAAACACTTCTTGTGCGCGGCGCAGTATTTCTCGGTCAGGCACGCTTCGGCTTTTTGCGCGCGCGGGATGTCGCTGCCGGTGGGCGGCAGAGCGGTGCAAGTCTTGCGACGCTGCGCTTCGTCGGCCGCTTGCTCGCTGGTCGCCTTCTCGAGCGAAGCTTTGTCGGCGGGATCACTCGATTTGGCGAGCAGCACCGCCGCTTCCAAGCTGCAATCACGGGAGCGTTTGCACACGCGCTCGCAAAACGCTTTGGCGTCGAACGGTGCAACGATCGAAGCCGTCGCGCTGGCAGAAACGGTCGCTGTTTGGGAACTTCCGCTGCCCTTTGGACCCAACTCGTTGCTGGCGTCGCTGCAGCCAGACACGAACAGCGCGACACCCAAACACCACCCCGCTCCATGCAGGACGCAGTTCTATCATTCTCACTGCTACGTTGGGTCGCCCCCATGTTGCGTAGCGCGCTCATCATCAGCCTCGTCACCGCGCTCGGGTGTAGCAGCGACGTTGGCGACGCCGGACAGCGGGGGAGCGCCAGCGCCAGCGCGAGGGCGGCGGCGCTGCCAACGATCTCGCCCAGCGCCGACCTGCCGAGCGCGCGAGACATGCGCGCAGTCGGTCAGGGGCTGGTCGCGAAGCACGAGTGCAACCGCTGTCACGACGGCTCCGGCATTGCTGCAGCGCCGACCGAGAAGCACTGCGTCTCGTGTCACCTCGACATCGCCGAAGATCGCTTCAAGGCCAGCCCCGCAGTGCTCGCCGAGTGGAAGCCGCACGTCACACATCTTCGCTATGCACCTTCGCTGAGCGCTGTCGGCAGCTTCGTCAAACCAGCGTGGGTCACGCGCTACTTGCTCGAGCCTCGCGATCTGCGTCCATATTTGCACGCCAACATGCCGCGTCTCCAGCTCGACCAGAGCGACGCAGAAGCGATCGCCGCCTTCTTCGCGTCGCGCGAGAGCGCAGCGCCGGCGAAGTCGAGCCTGGCGGGCGATCTCGAGCGCGGCCGCGGCCTGTTCACCACGAAGACTTGCGCGACTTGCCACCAATATTCGGGCGCGGGCACGCCCTCGCCCAGCGCAGTGAGCGCCAGCGCAGCGACCCAAGATCGCACGCTGGCACCCGACCTTCGCTTTGCGCGCGAGCGCTTGGTGTTCGATCGACTGGCGCCCTACATCGCAGATCCGAAGTCGGTGAAGCCGGACGCAGCCATGCCCAAGCTCGCCATGAGTGAACAAGAGGCAGCTGACCTGGCAAAGTTCGTGTTCGAAGCGCCGCTCTCGGCGCCTCCCGAGCCGATCAAGCCGCCACGCCTGCCGCTCTTGGCCCGACCAGTCGGCTACGACGAAGTCGCCGAAAAGATCCTGCACAAGATCTGCTGGCACTGCCATTCACAGCCTGACTACGCCCGCGGCGATGGCGGCCCGGGCAACACAGGCGGCTTCGGCTTCGCGCCGCGCAAGCTCGACCTCGCCAGCTACGAGTCGATCTCCTCCGGCTACCTCGACGCCCAGGGCGAACGCCGAAGCCTGTTCACGCCCGGCCCCGCCGGCGAGCCAGTGTTGCTCGAAGTGCTCCTCGCGCGCCAAAAAGAAGAACGCGGCGGCCACGCAGAAGTGCGCGGCATGCCCCTCGGCCTGCCCTCCGTCTCCCCCGAGATCATCCAGCTGATCGAAACCTGGATCGCCGCCGGTCACCCGCGCTGATCGTCGGATCGCTCTCGGTCGGATCAGAGGGATATTTACCGCAGAGGCGCAGAGGGGAGACGCAGAGCGCAAAGGAAGAAGATTTGGGGTTCGGTACACGCTGTGGCGCCGCACACGAGAGGTTCTAGCGCTGACATCGCGGCGGACAGCGCAGGTGCGCTGCTTGACACCAAAAAAATCTCTGCGCCCTTTGCGTCTTCCCTCTGCGCGCTTTGCGGTAAATGTCTCTCTGCCTACCCCGCCCCAGGCTATGGTCCGCTCGTCGTGTCGGTTGTCCACGTCGTATTCGGAACAGAGTCCGGCAACGCGCAAGGTCTCGCGGGGCGCGCGGGTGAGGCCCTCGAGAAGGCTGCGGTCGCGCACCGAGTCATCGACATGCTCGACTTCGACCCGGCGACGTTGCCGTCGATCGAAGTGTTGGTGGTGATCACCAGCACCTACGGCAACGGCGACCCGCCCTCGAACGCCGAGGCGCTGCACGCCTATTTGATGAAGCAGGCACCGGCGCTACCGGCGCTCTCGTTCGCGGTGTTCGGCTTGGGTGACACCACCTACGACCGCTTCGCTCAGTGCGGAAAAGACTTCGACGCCAAGCTCGGCGGGCTCGGCGCGAAGCGGCTACTCGATCGCGTCGACTCCGACGTCGACTACGAAGAGCCGTTCGAGGCTTGGCTCGAGAAGGCCGTGCCTTTCTTGAAAGCGGCCGCCGAGCAGAGCCCCGGATCCGGCGCTGTGGTTGTGCCCCCGCCGGCGCCTTCGGTCCGTGCGGTCGAGCCGCCGGGAACACGACGAAACCCGGTGCGCGCGCGGGTGCTGGCGAACATGAATCTGAATCGCCCTGGGTCGACCAAGGCGACGCACCACCTCGCGCTGAGCAGCGAGGCGCTGCCGACGCCGTACGTGGTGGGCGATTCGATCGGCATCTGGCCCGAGAACGACACCGCGCTCTGCGAAGCGATTCTGACGGTGACCAAGCTCGACGCGAAGACGCTGGTCATGCTGGGTGAACGTGAGCTGACGCTCGGCGAAGCCCTCTCACGAAAGCTCGAGATCCAGGCGCCCGATGCTCGCTTGTGCGACCGGGTGCACCCGACCCTGAGCGCCGAAGAGAGACAGCGCGTGCTCCATGAGCGCCATGTGATCGATCTGCTGCGCACTGATACGAAGCCGTGGTCCGTCGGCGATCTGGTGCGCCTGTTGCGCCCGATGGCGCCGCGTCTCTACTCGATCGCGTCATGCCTGCGCGAGCACCCAGGTGAAGTGCACCTGTTGGTCGACATCCTGCGCTACTCGATCGCAGGCGACGATCGACTCGGCGTCACCTCACGACAGGTGGTCGATCGGGCTGCCGTCGGCAGCGAGCTCGACATCTACCTGCACCAGACCCAGAGCTTTCGTTTGTGTGAGCCTGAGCGGCCCATCATCATGATCGGGCCTGGCACGGGTGTGGCGCCCTTCCGCGCGTTCTTGCAAGAGCGTCGCGCTGCGCGAGCGAGTGGCAAAGCTTGGCTCTTCTTCGGTGTGCGCAACCGCGCGACCGACTTCTTGTACGAGGACGACTGGAGAGCCTTCCAGAAAGACGGCGCGCTGACCCATCTCAGCGTGGCGTTCTCGCGCGACCAAGCGCAGAAAATCTACGTGCAGCAGCTGATGATCGAGCGCGAGCGCGAGCTTCACGAGTGGATCAAAGACGGCGCTGCCATCTACGTGTGCGGCGACGCGCACCACATGGCACCCGACGTCGAGGCAGCGCTACTCGGCATGTTGGGCCGCCAGGGCGGGCTCGACGTCGCGGAACAGCGGGTCGCTTTGGCCAAGCTCGCCGATGAAAAGCGTTACCAGCGGGATGTGTACTAGAGCGCCGCTCCAGGATTCAATCGAGTTTGCGTGGTGATCTCACCGTGCAGGCACCCTCGGGAGGTTCCACTGTGAGGGCGGCGGCGCGCCGCTCCTCGGCGGCTGCTGTCCAGGCGGCAAAGTCCTCGGATCGACGCCTTGACCCAAGGTGGGCCGCACGCCCACGTTGAGCGGGTCGAGCAACAGCGGCCGCAAGAGCTGCCGGGTGATCTCGTCGAATCCTAGAAATAGCGCGTCCGCCGCCAGCCGTGTCGCTGCGATCTGGTCGTTCATCTGACGCAGGTCGAAATTCGGATCTGTATTCTTCTTCGAGAAGATCTCCTCTTTGAGCTTCTTCACGAGCTCGGCGTAGAGAAACACGCGCGAGTCACCCTTGTTCACAGGTGGGTTCGGTGAGTTGCCCTGCGCGCTCTGCGACTGCAGCGCGAAGCGGCAGGTGTCTTTGAATTTGGCCGGGATCTTTTCCATCTTCTTCGCCATCTCGCGCAAGTCGAAGTTGAAGACGATGCCCTGGGTGTACATGCTGATCTTCTGGTTGAAGCGGCGGTTCACCTCTTTGGCGACCGCGTCGTTGCTCGCCAGCGGATTCGCGTTCTTCCATTGCGTGTTGTCTTCGAGCGCCTGCACGAGCCGCCGCATCGGGTATTCCGGCGTGTGAATCACGCGATAGATGTCGATCGCTTCATCCGTCGATGTCGGCGTCTTCGCCTTGATGTCGGTGAAAAAATCGACCCACTGCTGGATGTAGATCTCTTCGTACCGCGTCTTCACCGAGAGCACGTACTTGGGGAGCTTTTCCGGGGTCTCTTCCTTGGTCAGCGCGACGACCCATGACTCTGTGTTGAACAGACCTTCAGCGGCTGTGATCTGCTCGACGACCGCGTAACGGCCCTTCTCGGTGTAGGGGCCTTCGACCTGCTTGTAGCCTTGCTTCGCGGCGTAGCTCTGGCTCTCGAAGTACTTCAAGACGTCTGGCTTGTCGGGGAAGATGCGCGGCAGCTGCACCGGCGGAAAGACCATGTTGTCGATCGTCGGCTCGCCTGCCTCGTCGATGCGCTCTTCGTTCAGCGAATTGACGATCATCTCGTAGTAGCGACGGTCGACCGGCACCGCTTGCAGCGCGGCCCGAACCCGCTCGACGGTGTCTTTGTCGAGGTCGACCGGCGTGATGCGACCACGCTTCAACAGCTCGAAGTAGTACTGCACGTGAGGCCGCATCGCCTCCTTCAGCTCGAGATCCGAGACGTCGCTCTGCGGCTTCAAGATCTCCGCCCAGAGCTGGGTGTAGCGGCCGGTTGCCCACTCGACGTCGAGGTGCTCGACGTCGTTGAGCATCAGGTACTGTTTCAGCGCTGTGCGATCTTGCAGATACTTGTCGCCGTTCGCGGTCTTCAGGCGTTCTTCCAAACGCTTCTTCACCGGTGCGACGAAGCCGGCTTGCATCTGCGCGGCGTACACCACGAGCTTCGGGCGATACACGCGGTCGCCGATGAACATCCACCAGCCCATGCTCAGAGGGACGCCCTCTGCCTCGAATTTGTCGTGCTCGCGCAGGTGGTCGAGCGTCGGCTTCAACAGCGGGAACTTGGAGCTCGGTGGACCGCCGTCGCCCCAGTTGAGATCAGCGGTGACCTTCGCGCGACGCTCCGATTCTTTCAGAAAATCTTGGTTGTTGAGATACGAGGTCACCGCCGGAAAGGCGAGAATGCCGGCCAGCGCCAATGTGGCCATGGCGATGGTGAGCTTCATGAACGCCTGACGGCGCTCTTCGATGACGCTGCGAGTCGCGATATCGCCATCGGGGAAAATGATGTTCATGAAAACATCGTGCAAGAAGTAGCTCTTCGACTCGATCTGCGGCGCTTGCTGCTGATTGTTCGGGTCGGTCGCGTTGTGACGAATGCCCATCGCAGAGCTCATGCGAGCGAGCACCCGATCCATCGGTTTGCCTTCTTGCGTACCGCTCGTGAAGTAGAAGCCGCGCATGATGGGCGTGCCTTGAAAAGCATTCGGCTGGAAAGCGACGGCGATCAGATCGGACAGGTTCTTCTTCAGCCCGGCGAACTCGAGCGGAAATTGGAAGAGCTTCTCGCGCGACTCTCGGCTTCGTTCCATCACGCAGCGCTTCAGCGCTCGGGCGTGTAGCTGTTTCACCAAAATATCGAACTCGGCGTCGAACACCTTGCCAGGCTCGTTCTTCGGCAGGTCGAGCTTCAGGGTCGCGCCCCAACACTGCGAACGATCACTCTTCTTCAGATCGCCGAAGAACTCGACGAAGCCCGAGATGAGATCGATCTTGGTGAACAGCAGATAGACGGGCACCACCATGTGGAGCTGCGTCATCACTTCATCGATGCGCGCGCGCAGCTTCTTGCCGGTACTCTCGATCTGCCCTTCGTTGGCGTCGAGCAGCTCGGAGATGCTCATCGCGATGATGATCCCGTTGATCGGCCGCCGGACGCGGTACTTCTTCAGGAACTGGAGAAAGCTTATCCACTCGTCGCGATCGTCCTGTTCGGTGGTGTAGCGACCTGCCGTGTCGAGCAAGATCGCCTCGTTGGTGAACCACCAATCGCAGTTGCGAGTACCGCCGACGCCGCGAACGCCGCCGCCGCCAGAGCCGCCGTACGGAAAGACGAGGCCTGAGTGTTTGAGCGCCGTGGTCTTACCGGCGCCGGGCGGGCCGATGATCATGTACCAAGGCATCGAATAGAGCGCGGCCGCGCCGCGTTTGCCGCTGCGCCCAAGCTTCGAGCTCTTGATGGCAGTGATGCCGTTCTGCAGCTGCTTCTGCAGCTCCTGAATCTCCGCACGACGCTCCGGGCGAGCGTTCATCGCCTGCTGCGCGCCCTGCGCCATCATGGCGTTCTCGAGCTTTTTGGCGGCTCGGCGACCCAGCAAGAACTTGGTCAGCCAGATGCCGAAAACGGCCAGCACGACGAACACCGTGACAAGCACGGGTATCGAGCTGCCCCAGTCCAGCACGAACTTGAGCGCCCACGAAATGAGGATGAGCAGCCCGCCGAGAACGAACCAAAGCCACACGGTGGCTACACGTTATCAGAGCGAACGAATCCCGCGAGCTAATGAACGTCGACCCGGAGGCTCAGCAATCCCTTGCTGAGCGGATCGAGAGGGTCGCTAGTGAACGTAGTCAGAAGGCTCGAGCGCGAGCGGCGAGCCTTTGGACATGTGCAGAACCCGGACGGCGTCGACGATGATGTCCAGCACCTCCACCCGTGTGGACGGCGCCACGAACTCGTCGATCGGTACCTCCGGCAGCTCGGCCAGGCGGGCTGCCGCCGCTTCTTTGTCGGTTTCATCCATGTCGAAGCCGCCGAGCGATGGCACCCCTTTCTCGGCATCGAGGATCAGCGCCTCGTGAATCAGCGTCACTGGGTGAACCACCAGATAAAGGCGATAAAATTCGAGGCGGGCGTCGACTCCTTGTCCCCCCGAGCGCCACCAACAGGGGTGGCGCCGCCGAATCACCTCGCCCAGGTACGCGCCAGCGGCTTGTGCCACCAAATCGACCGGCTCGGCTCCCTCGGTCGGTCGTGCTCGCCCGCTCAGCACATCGCGGGCCCCCCCGATGTAGTGATCCAACAAGGGCAGGGTTTCCGGTGTGAAATCGAGCTTCACCCCCACGGCTCGCTCCACATAGCGAACGCAGGCTTCAGCCAAGTCGAGCACCGCTGCCGGCGCTGGGGCTGCGAGCAACCCGACTTCAACCGGGTCCGGTGGCTCGGGCAGGTCGCTGAGGGTCGCGCTGCCGTTGGAAGCGCCGTTCTTGTCGTCGTGATCGGAGCTCATGGGTACCTGCTGGGACCTTGATGGTGAAGCTGAACGTTCTCGCGCGCTCTCGGCCCGATGACAATCGGTCGTGTGGGTCGCAGCGATCCTTCCGTAGGGTCACCTTGTCATGCTAGGGTGACGGTCGTGCGCCTAGGCGTTTTCAGCGATACCCACGCGAACTACGAAGCCCTGAGCGCTGTCCTAGAGGCGTACAAGTCCGAGCGGATCGACGTCTTCTACTGCCTGGGAGACACCGTCGGCTACGGCGGCTCGCCCAATGAATGTGCCGATTTGGTGCGGCAAACGGCGAAGAAGACGATCCTCGGCAACCACGACGCCGCCGTCGCGGGCCGCATGGACTACTCGTACTACTACGAGGCTGCTCGCCAGGCGCTCGACACCCATGCCGCCATGCTCTCCGGCGAGAACATGAACTGGCTCAAGTCGCTGCCTTACAAAGAAAAGCTCGAAGACATCAACGTCGACCTCTGCCATGGCTCGCCGGTGCGCCTCGAAGAGTTCGAGTACATCTTCGCCCCCGAGCAGGCCCGTGAGTGCCTGCCGATGTACGAAGAGCTCGGCCACATCACCCTGATCGGCCACTCACACCTTTGTAAGGTGTTCGCGCTCACGCCGACCACGGTCGAAGAGCTGCCGTCGACCGACTTCAAGCTCGAAAAGGGCCGCAAATACATCGTCAGCGTCGGCTCGGTCGGCCAACCGCGCGACTACGACAACCGCGCGAGCTACACGATCTACGACAGCAACGAGCAGAAATTCTACTTCAAGCGCATCGAGTACGACATCGAATCGGCCGCCGAGAAGGTCCTGAAGGCCAAGCTCGAGCGCAACTTCGCGCACCGGCTCTACATCGGCGTTTGAGTTCTCTCTCGAAGAGGGAGCGAAGATTCAACGCAGAGATGCAGAGGAGGCGCAGAGGGCGCAGAGGCTTTTTTGTGGTGGCGCAGGGCGGCTGCGCTAGCGATAACGAGCTCGGCGTGCCGTGGTCTCGATGGCCGTGCCACCGCGACAGCCGAAACCAAAATTCCATCTTCTTTGCGCTCCCTGCGTCTTCGGCTCTGGGTACTCTGCGTTAAATATCCCTCTTTCTCCAGTGTGAGCAGCTTGCCGGCCGGAGAGATCGCGGCTAGAACGCGCATCCCATGGCCCGTGTCACCGTCGAAGATTGCCTCGAGCGAGAAGAAAACCGCTTTGCGTTGGTCGTGCTCGCCGCGGTGCGCACCCGCCAGCTGATGAAAGGCGTCGAGCCGCTGGTTCGCTCGAAGAACAAGCCGGCTGTGACCGCGCTTCGCGAGATCGCGGCTGGTAAGGTCACGTTCAACCGACCCAGCCACGACGCCGTGGTCGAATACATCAAGCAGCAGAAGCTCATCTTCGGGCCGTGACCTGAGTGTCTCGTGGAGATGACCCCGAGCTCAGCGCGGGGTCCGCGGCCCACTACGAAGACCCTGCCTACTACGACAAGACTTACGCACGTCGCAGCGACGACGTCGCGTTCTACGTAGCGCTCACGAAGTCGACCCGAGGCGCTGTGCTCGAGTACGGCTGCGGCTCGGGTCGCGTCACGCTGCCGATCGCACGCGGCGGCAAGACGATCACGGGCGTCGACCTGTCTGCCCCGATGCTCGGGCAGCTGAAAGCGGCGCTCGCCAGTGAAGACCCCGCCGTCCGAAAACGGGTGACCACGCGGCGAGGCGACATGCGGAGCGTCGCGTTGCGCTCGCGCTTCTCGTTGGTGATCTGCCCGTTCAACGCGTTCTTGCACCTCTACACCAGACAAGACGTCGAGCGCTTCTTGGCACGAGTGCGGGCACACCTCGCGCCCGGCGGTCGCTTCGTTTTCGATGTGTCGGTCCCGGATGCGCTCGAGCTCTCACGCAAGCCCGAGCGCCTCTGCCGCACGCCGCCCTTCGTGTATCCGGGCGTCGGTCGCGTGCGCTACGGCGAGCGCTTCGACTACGAGCCGCTACGCCAGGTGCTGTTCATCTCGATGGAGTTCGAGCCCGAGTCCGGCGCGGCCGCGTTCATGACGCCGCTCGCGCACCGTCAGTTTTTCCCGCTCGAGTTGGAGGCGCTGCTCCACTACAACGGCTTCGCGATCGAGAAGCAGCTCGGCGACTTCGACGGCAAGGCCACCGCCGATACGCGCATGTTGGTCACCGTCGCCAGGCTGCGCGGCCGCCGATAGCGTTTACTTGCCGGGAATGATGCTGAGCTCGGGAGACAATTTCCCAGAATGGAAGCCGAGGCACCAGTTGCCGTCTGGGAAACCCGCAAGGCCCCGACGGCTTCGGGTGAACGCCTTGCTGGGCGATGTCCATGTAGGATGGCTATGTTGCTCGAATGAAGCGAGTCTCCGTGGCCGAGGCCCGAAACAACCTTCCCGCGTTGATCCACGAGGCGGAGCGAGGTCCGATCCAGATTGTACGGCGGGGCAAGCCGGTGGCCGTCTTGCAGTCGCAAGTCGCCTTCGAGCGAACACTGCCAAAGGCAGTGGGGCTCGCCCAGGCGGCGGCAACGTGGCGAGAGAAGTACCGCGCTGTGCTCGACGACGAAGACTGGTTGTTGCCACGCGACAAGAGCCCCACCGGAGGAAGGAAGCCACTGACGTGGAGCTGAATTATCTGCTCGACACCGACGTCATCTCCGAGCCCTTCAAGCTTCGACCGAGCAGGACCTTGCTGCGGCACCTCGCCAAGCACACGGGACAAATGGCGATCGCGTCGACGACCTGGTTTGAGCTCACCAGTGGCGTAGAGAACATGCCAGAGGGGAAGAAGAAGACCGCGCGACGCGAGATGCTCGGCGACATTCGCAAGCTCACGCCCATCCTCGCGTACGACGATCGAGCGGCGGGTTGGCACGGCGAAGAGCACATACGGTTATCGAAGAACGGGAAGCGCATTCCGCTTGCCGACGGTCAAATCGCTGCCGTCGCCCGGATGAACAACCTCACGCTCGTCACTGCGAACGTCAAAGACTTCGAGCGGTTCCACGGGCTGACAGTGGAAAATTGGATGCGGGCGTAGCGTGGGGCCGCTCGGGCGCTCCGAGCTGCAATGGGGGTCGGGACCAACGGTCCAGGGCGACACCGATCCCAGGACGAAGGCACCGACCCCAAGAGCGGCCAGGTCTCGCAATCCTCGGTGAACGCTTCGTTGGCGGTCGCCATGAGGTAACCGCCGGCCGCCATCGAGCCCCACCCGATCCATGAAACCGACACGGCGGAACGTCCGATGTCTCACGTTTCGGCTCGCAGTGGCTCAGCCTTCTTCGACGACGGTGCCGAGCTCGACGCCCTGGCAGACACGCAAGATGTTGCCGCGGTCGCTCAGCTTGAAGACGCGAATGGGTAGCTTATTTTCACGGCACAGCGTCACCGCGGTCGAATCCATCACGCCGATGCGATCGACCAAGAAGCGATCGTAAGAGAGCTTGGTGAACATCTGCGCGTCGCTGTGTTTGGCCGGGTCGCGATCGTAGATGCCGGCCACCTTGGTCGCCTTGAACAACGCTTGTGCTTGGATCTCCATCGCGCGCAGTGCAGCCGCCGTGTCTGTCGAGAAGTACGGGTTGCCAGTGCCGGCGGCGAAGATCACCATCGAGCCCTTGTCGAGATGGCGCATCGCACGGCGGCGGATGTACGGCTCGGCGACCTGGCGAATCTCCAGCGCCGACATCACGCGAGTCGGCACGCTCTGCTTCTCGAGCGCGTCCTGCAGGGCCAAGCTATTGATGACCGTAGCCAACATGCCCATGTAGTCGCTCTGCGAGCGATCCATCCCGGCGCTGGCGCCTTTGAGCCCGCGGAAGATGTTGCCGCCTCCCACGACGATGCCGATCTGCACACCCATGCGGTGCACTTCTGCGAGCTCGCTGGCCACGTGCAGCAAAGTCTGCGGGTTGATGCCAAACCCTCCGTCGACCCCACACAGGGCCTCCCCGCTCAACTTCAGAAGGATGCGCTGGTAGCGGAGGCTGGCGTCGGGCGCGGGGGGAACGATTGTCGTGAGCGGTACGGGCACTGCCGAGCGGATTAGAGCATGCGAGAGGGCGGAGCAACTCCTTGCGGAGCCGAACAAACCAGGGCGGAGCAACTCCTTGCGGAGCCGAACAAACCAGGGCGGCGCAACTCCTTGCGGAGCCGAACAAACCAGGGCGGAGCAACTCCTTGCGGAGCCGAACAAACCAGGGCGGAGCAACCGCTCTAGGCCTTGATCTAGCGCTGTTCCAGAATTCAATGGAGTTTGCGCGGTGATCACGGAGAAGCGAGATTCGACTTCAGGTGAAGGCCGAGACCGATTTCCCGAAGCCGAGGTCGAGCTCCTGCGATATCGAAATGGAGCTCGGTGGTCGCCGCTTGCCGCTCCGCCGCGCACGGCCTAGAACCAGCTTCCCGATGCGAAGTCTTCTCGGCCTCTGCTGCGCCACGCTGCTCGCAGCCGCTGCCTGCGGCGATGGGGCGCAGCCAAGCGGCCCAGACGCCGGCCCCCCACCTGGCGGGCTCACGCCGGAGCAAGCAGCGCGGGTCTTGGCGCGTGTCGGCGATGTCACGATCACGCTCGGCGACTACGCCGCCGCGCTCGACCGAATGGACCCATTCGATCGGTTGCGTTACCAGTCCGTCGAAAAACGCCGCGAATTGCTGAACGAGATGGTCGATCTGGAGCTCTTGGCGATCGAGGCGAAGAAACGCGGCCTCGATAAAAAGCCCGAGGCCGAAGCGGCAGTGCGCCAGGTCTTGCGCGACGCCTTGCTCGACCAAGCACACAACGCCTTGCCGACACCTGCCGAGATTCCGCTGGCTGAGGTTCGCGCGTATTACGACGCCAACCTCCCAGAGTACCGCGAGCCCGAACGCCGCCGCGTGTCAGCGATCGTCTTGGATGACGAAGCCAAGGCCAAAGAAGTGCTCGAGGCTGCGTTGGCAGCGAAAAACTCGACCGGGTGGGGCACGTTGTTCATGCAGCACTCCACGACCGCGGCTGCCGACAAGAAGCAGACCGGCCCGCTCGATCTGGCAGGCGACCTCGGCATCGTCGGTCCGCCCGATGATCCCAAAGGCGCCAACCCGCGTATCGCCGAGCCGCTGCGCGCTGCCGTCTTCAAGCTGGGCAAGGTCGGCGACATCCACGGCGAGGTGGTCGCTATCGACAAGAAGTTCTACGTCGTGCGCCTCGCCGGTCGAACCCAGGCACACGAGCGCACCTTCGCCGAATCGGAGCGGCAGATCCGCGTCGAGCTACTGAAGGTGAAGATGCGGGAGCTTGAAGGCGCGCTCGAACAAGAGCTTCGCAAGAAGTACAAAGTCGAGATTGACGACGTCGCGCTGGCTCAGGTCGCCGCCGGTGCCGCGCCTCTGCCGGCCCCGAGCGCTGCGCCGTGAAGAAAGACGCCCCAACGACCCGAGCGAAACCGCTGTGGATGCGACAGCTGGCGCGCTCGATTACCACGCCAGCCGGGCTCGCCGCGGCACTGCCGCTGACGCCGGATGAAGCCCTCGGCGCAGAACGAGCAGCCCGTGAAGGGCTGCCCTTGCGAATCACACCCCATTATCTCTCACTCATCGATCGTGACGATCCGAGCTGCCCGATCCGCAGGCAGTGTGTGCCGCTCGCCAGCGAGAGCATCGTCAGCACCGGCGATCTGACGGACCCGCTGGGCGAGGTGGTGCACGAGGTGGCCCCGCACTTGGTCCAGCGATATCCGGATCGCGCGCTCCTGTTGGTGACCGATCGCTGCGCGCTCTATTGCCGCTTCTGCACGCGCTCACGCATCGTCGGCGACGGCGGCGGCGCCGTTTCAGACAGCGCGATGGAGCCGGCGATGCAGTATCTCGAGGCCCACCCAGAAGTGCGCGACGTGATCGTCAGCGGCGGCGATCCGCTGACGATGAGCACGGCGCGCATCGTTCGCGTGCTTGCGCGGCTGCGTCGCATCCCCAGCATCGAGACGATCCGTTTGGCAACGAGGGTCCCCGTCACGTTGCCTTCGCGGATCACCTCCGAGCTGTTGACGGCGTTGCGCGCGTTTCACCCGGTCTGGGTGATGACCCACTTCAACCACCCGAAAGAGCTCGCTCCCGCGGCCGTACGCGCGCTCGAGCGCCTCGTCGACGCGGGCTTTCCGGTGATGAACCAGACCGTGCTGCTGCGCGGCATCAACGACGACCCGGACGTGCTGGCGGCACTGTTTCGCGGTCTCGTGCGGGCAAGGGCCCGGCCGTACTACCTCTTGCAGATGGATCCAGTGGTCGGCACCGGACACCTGCGCACGACGCTCGACCGCAGCATGGAGATCATCTCCGCGCTGCAGGGCCGGCTCACGGGAATCGCGCTGCCGAAGTTCATCGTCGACACGCCCGGGGGGCTCGGCAAAGTGCCGCTCGTTCCCACTGGTGTGGTCGCTCGCGCGAAAGGCCGCACGACACTGCGTACCTTCCGCGGCGCGACAGTCGACTACGTCGATCCTGTTTGATCGGGGGGCTGTCCCAGCCCCCCGCCCCGACGCGGGTAAACCGCGATCGGGGCCCCACCCCCGAGCTCGGCTCGTAAGCCGCTGCGCGCGGGGCCCCAACCCCGCTTGCCTTAAAGCTGGCGACTTCTACTTCTTCGGCTTGGCGGCAGGCTTCGCGGCGGGCTTGGCTGCAGGCTTTGCGGCCGGCTTCTTCTTGTCGGCAGGCTTTGCCTTCTCGGTCTTCGGCGAGGCCTTCACCGGCGTCGACATCTTCGGTGCGTCGTCGAGGTAGGCGCGGCAAAGCATCTGCAGCGTCTCCGGCTCGCTCATCGTCGGAACCTTGATGGTGACTTCATTGTCGCCGACTTTGACGTCGACTTCTTTCTTGTCGTCGTCGTGCTCCTTCGCCTTGGAGGAGCTCTCGGTCTCTTTGCCTTTGACCTTCGGGTCCGATTTTTCGCCCTTGTCGGCCTTCTTGTCGTCGATGACCTTCGCGGCTTCGGCGCCCCAGGTCATGTCGCTGCGGATCCACCCGCCGTCGCCCTTGGCGTCGACGACCTTCATCCACTGGCCCTTCTGCTCTTCGATCTTGAAGACTTCGCCCTTCTCGACCTTGAACAAAACGTCGCTTGCCGTCTCGGCAGACTCGCGGACGTTGGCGCGATCGACGGCGACCACGACAGAGGGTTGCTTGGTCAACATACGCTCGGCGACCCAAGCTTCGTCGCCTTCGAAGTCCTTCACCTTGGCCCAGCCGGCTTTGCGCTCGACTACTTCGACCGGGTAGAACTTGTCGGCGCTGAACTTGATCTTGGCAGCCTCGTGCGGTCGCTCGCGAAAGTTCGCGCTGGTGCCTTTGACACTGAGGATCTCCGCGGAGGCGATCTCAGGCAGCAGAATCAACGGCAGGCCTAGGAGCAGGGCTGAAAGTTTCACGGTGACACCTCTTGTTCCGGGCGGGGAACCAACAACTGCCCGGGTCTCGCGCACGTTCACCTACATCTCTCACCGTGGCCAAATTTAGGTGCCAGATTTCTGGAGATTTTTTGGTCGTGTTGCACCGCTGCTGATCGGCGGAGCAAATCCTTGCGAAGACAGGTTTGATCGACGCAGCGCGTAACTACTTGAACTTACATAATGCGCTGGAGGCTCGCGGGGGCCCATGCAAGTCTTCTCGGCCCACTGTGGTTCGGGCGACAGCGCCTGCGCCTGCTGAAGGAGCCCTCAATGTCGGAGCAGTTCTCGCTGACGCAACATGGAGTGACCGTCACAGACGTCCTCCGCAACCCGTCCCCGGCCAACCTGTACGAGCTGGCGCTGCAGCGAGAAAAGGGCAGCGCGATCACCTCGTCGGGTGCGCTGGTCGCACTCTCCGGCGCGAAGACGGGTCGCAGCCCCAAAGACAAGCGCATCATGGATCACCCCGACAGCACGAACGACGTGTGGTGGGGGCCGGTCAACATCAAGACGAGCGAGCACGTCTTTCTGACCAACCGCGAGCGCGGCGTCGACTACCTCAACACGCGCGACCACTTGTACTGCATCGATGGGTACGCCGGTTGGGACCAGAAATACCGCATCAAAGTGCGCGTGATCTGCGCCCGCGCGTACCACGCGCTCTTCATGTGGAACATGCTCATTCGCCCGACGGACGAGGAGCTGAAGACGTTCGGCGACCCCGACTACGTCATCTACAACGCCGGTGGCTTCCCCGCGAACCGCTACACGAGCGGCATGACGTCGACCACCAGCATCGCGCTCAGCTTCGAGCGCAAGGAGTTCATCATCCTCGGCAGCGAGTACGCCGGCGAGATGAAGAAGGGCGTCTTCACGATCATGAACTACCTGATGCCGAAGCAAGGCGTGCTCTCGATGCACTGCTCTGCGACGGAGGGCGAGAAGGGCGACACCTCGATCCTCTTCGGCCTCTCGGGCACCGGCAAGACGACGCTCTCAGCCGACCCCAAGCGCAAGCTGATCGGCGACGACGAGCACTGCTGGTCGAACGAAGGCGTCTTCAACATCGAGGGTGGTTGTTACGCGAAGGCGATCAACCTGAGCCCCGAAGCAGAGCCGGATATCTTCCGCGCGATCCGCTTCGGCTCCGTGCTCGAGAACGTCGTGTACGACGATCACCTGCGCATCGTCGACTACGACAACACTTCGATCACCGACAACACGCGCTGCAGCTACCCGATCGAGTTCATCCCCAACGCGAAGGTACCTTGCATCGGCGGTCACCCGAACAACGTGATCTTTCTCACGTGCGACGCGTTCGGCGTGCTGCCGCCGGTGTCGAAGCTCACCAACGAGCAGGCGATGTACCACTTCATCAGTGGCTACACGGCCAAGGTGGCCGGCACCGAGATGGGTATCACCGAGCCCCAGGCGACCTTCTCGTCTTGTTTCGGTCAGCCCTTCATCGTGTGGCACCCGACCAAGTACGCCGAGCTCTTGGCGGACCGGCTGAAGACGCACAACGCGCAATGTTGGCTGGTGAACACCGGCTGGTCCGGCGGCGCCTACGGTGTCGGCGCACGCATGAAGCTCAAGTACACGCGTGCGATCGTCGACGCGATTCACAACGGCGAGCTCGCCAAGTCACCCACCGTCGAAGACCCGATCTTCGGCGTCGCGGTGCCCACGCAGTGCGCCAACGTCCCGCCGGAGATGCTCGTGCCCCGCAACACCTGGGCCGACAAAGCCGCCTACGACACGATCTCGAAGAAGCTCGCCGCGCTGTTCACCGACAACTTCAAGAAGTTCGCCGACCAAGCGAGCGAAGCTGTTCGCCGCGCCGGCCCGCGGCTGTAGATCGAGACTCGGATATTTGCCGCAAAGGCGCAAAGGCGCAAAGGCGCAAAGGCGCAAAGGCGCAAAGGCGCAAAGGCGCAAAGGCGCAAAGGCGCAAAGGCGCAAAGGCGCAAAGGCGCAAAGGCGCAAAGGCGCAA
>Ga0209181_10006166_pt1 | contig 16924 bp, 12 predicted proteins | sample MAT05_FD_187208 | JGI IMG/M metagenome (GOLD analysis project Ga0209181, IMG submission 187208) | Freshwater microbial communities from Lake Fryxell liftoff mats and glacier meltwater in Antarctica - MAT-05 (SPAdes) (version 2) | ecosystem: Environmental > Aquatic > Freshwater > Ice > Liftoff...
AAGTTAAAAGTGGCAAGTTAAAAGTGGCAAGTTAAAAGTGGCAAGTTAAAAGTTAAAAGTAGGCATGATCAGGAATTTAAGCCTGAAACACCCAACTTGCCACTTTTAACTTGTTACTTTTAACTTTTAACTTGTTACTTTTAACTTGCCACTTTTAACTTTTAACTTGCTACTTAAAACTTGTTATTGCTTCCTCAATCAGCAAGGCAAAAAAATCGCCTAAAGCCCAACCATGTGCCACAGCTTGTTGCGGCACAATACTGGCGGGTGAAATACCGGGGATTGTATTGGCCTCCAAAAAGTGGAAGGTTTCACCCACCAAAATATAATCGAAACGTACCACGCCACGGCATTGCAGCGCATGGTAGAGAAAATGCGAGTTGGCCTGGCATTGCTGGCTGAGTGCTGGAGAAATTTCCGCAGGAGTCACTTCTTTGGAACGCCCTTCGTACTTGGCTGCGTAGGTGAAAAACTCGTCGTCCGGAATAATTTCGGTGACAGGTAAAACCACTACTGCTCCGCCCACCCGCAAGGCTCCGTTGGAGAATTCACGACCCGGCAAATAACTTTCAACCACTACTTCCTGATCAAATTGGAAGGCTTCTTCAATGGCAGGAAGAAGTGCTTCTGTTGTCTTCACTTTGCTTACGCCAAAACTGGAGCCATGGGTGTTTGGTTTTACAAAAACGGGCAAGCCTAAAGACTCAAGTGCCTCATTTTCAATAGTTTGATCACGTTGCAATAAAACGGATTTGGCCATCGGAATGCGGCTACCATATTGGGCTATTTGCATTTTGGTGTTGTGCTTATTCATCGTGAGCGCACTCACATAGCCATTGCAGCAGGTGTAGGGAATGCCGAGCATTTCTAGATAACCCTGCATTTTGCCATCTTCCAGCGGGGCGCCGTGAAGCGCAGCAAAAGCACAATCAAAACGTATGTGCTCGCCATTCAAGGTCAGGGAGAAATCATTTTTGTCTACCTGAACGCCTGAATTCAGATCGCACCAATCCGCTTTTTGGACATCAATTTGAAAACAACGATAGCAGTCTTTGGGCAAGTGATCGAACACGACCTGGCCGCTTTTGAGGGAAATGACGCGCTCTTCAGAATCGCCGCCGGTTAGAATGGCTATGTTTTTCATGGATGTGATTTTCGTGTGACGGGCCAAAGGTACACAGGCTTTAAAATTGTGATAGGCTTTAAGGAACGAGAAAAATAAGTTCCAAGGAGATTCTTCGCCCTTCTAGTTGGGGTATCCGGGAGCATTTCTGCCTTGATTATACCTTACGCTCTGTCCACTCCCGAACACCCATTTGTCCGAATTCGAACAATTTAAAAGTTTAGTATTTTTCCTAACTACCTGAAAGTCAAAGTTAAAAATTTCCGGCACGTGATATGACACTATAATACAAAGTTCCATTTTAGCTTTCCAGGCTATGATTCAAAACTACCTCCGCACGGCTCTACGGAATCTGCTATTGTTAAGTACGTGGGCAGAAATACATGCAGTTCAAATTTTTGCCTAATACTTGATTATTAGTAAGTTACAGGGTTCATAACGCATCACTACTTAGGATTGGCTGACATTTGTCGCCGCTTAAAAAATCAAACACCAAAATCATGGAATTCACCGTTTTTACTCAAATTTTGCGCAGTCTTCGCCATCAAAGGGGCTTTGCTGCACTCAATTTCATTGGCCTATCCGTGGCCCTAACCGTAGGATTGCTCACGGGGATTATGGTCTTGCATGAGCGCAGTTTCGATAATTTTCATCCAGATAGTGCGCGTTTGTTCCGAGTGGTCACTCAAATGGAAAGCCCCAACCAAGAGACTAATTATCTCCCATTTCCGGCTACAATATTGCCTTCCATTGCCCGGACAGAATTGCGCGAATTGGGCCAGTGGGCAGAGGTCAATGTGCATGATAAAGAAACCGTGCGGCTTTCGCCCACTCGCTTTTTTCAGGAAAAAGATTTGGCTTTTGTGGACACCACTTTTTTTAGCCTATTCAATTTTGAAATAAAAACGGGCAATGCACAAGCGGCCTTGTCACGGCCCAATCAGGTCATGTTAACGGAAACGACCGCTGCCAGATATTTCCCGAATGAGAATGCCCTTGGAAAACGCTTCACCATAGAGGTAGAGGATTGCCCGATCAAAGAATTTGAGGTAGTGGGCATTGTTGCCGATGCGCCCGCCAATTCGCATTTGCCATTCAATATGTTGATTTCGGCGTCCTCTAAAAAAGTATCGGAAGATGCTGGTTGGGGGTGGTTTTCTGGTGGACAATACCTTTTCTTAAAAACCAGTGATAAGGTAAGTGCCGATCAAGTCAGCCAAAGAATTTCTGATTTGGCCAATGCCCGCAAAGACAAAGATGACAACAGCCAATATAAATACCAGCTGCAATCAGTGTCAGATATACACACCAATATGCTTTATGCGGACGGAAACCCGAGTTATACCGCTGATTTTGAACAGTTTTATTGGTTAGGAGCCATTGCTTTATTTTTGATGTTGATTGCGGTCATCAATTACGTCAACTTATCAACCGCTATTGCCCACCGCAAAGCACGCGAGGTGGGCGTTCGCAAAACACTCGGTGCCAGTCGAGGCCAATTGGCTGCCCGTTTTTGGATAGAGACGGGTTTGCTGGTAGCCGGAGCGGTGGCGTTTTCGATGGTGGCCACCCATTTTTTATTACCTACCCTGAATCAGTTTTTGGATAGACACATTGTTGCCAATTGGTATTCAGGCCAAACCCTTGCGTTGCTGGCTTTGCTGTGCGGCTTCACGACTTTGGCTGCTGGTTTTTATCCCGCCATTGTCATGGCGGGGTTCAGCCCCACGGAAGCCTTCAGGGGCAAATTTTTTGGTAAGGGGGCTCAAACCTCTTTGACCATGCGGCGTTGCTTGGTGGCTTTTCAGTTTGTGGTCGCACAAGTGCTCATTGCCGCAGTGATTGTGGTGGCCGCGCAAATGCACTTCATCCGCTCCAAACCACTGGGCTTTCGCACGGAGGGTATCGTCAATTTGCGGGTACCACAAGAAAAACAGGAACAAATAGCTGCTTTCAGGGCTGAAATTGCGCGTGTGCCAGGTGTAATTACCACTACTCATTGCATTGGTGCGCCCACTTCCAGTGCTGGATTTACCACCGTTTTTAACCTGCCAGCATTGTATGAACAACAAAAATTGGAGGTCGTCATGAAAGTAGCCGATCCACAATACCTCGAAACCTATGGCCTTAAAATGGTAGCAGGGCGTTTTTTAACAGAAGGCGATATGACCCAATCTTCCGATAAAATACCGGAGGCCGACCGCAAAAACGTTTGTGTCTTGAACGAAACAGGCGTCAGAGCACTTGGTTTCGCTTCGCCAGAAGCCGCCCTGGGTAGCAAAGCAAAATTCGGCGCCAATGGCATAGAGCCAATTATCGTGGGGGTTGTCAGTGATTTCCATACCCGTTCGCTGCGCGGAGCAGTGTCATCAGTAGCCATTTTGCCATTTTCGCAATTCAAATCCAACTTAGGTATTCGCCTCGACCCCGCAGCAGCCAATACCGCCACGCTTGGACAGATCGAAGGCGTTTGGAAAACCTTCTTCCCGGATCAAATATTTACCGCTGCGTTTTTGGACGATTATCTGGCAAGCCTTTACAAGGACGAAGTCCGCATTTTTTCGATTTTCAAACTCATGGCCATATTGGCACTACTGATCAATGCGCTGGGCTTGATCGGCTTGACGGTGTTTGTAGTAGAGGCCAAAACCAAGGAAATTGGTATCCGCAAAGTGCTGGGGGCTTCGGTGACGAGTATCATGAACCTTCTGACAACTGATTTCTTGAAATTAGCCTTTTTCGCTTTGATATTGGCCACGCCTTTGGCGTGGTGGGCCATGAATAAGTGGCTCGCCGACTTCGCCTATCGCATTGAATTGCAGTGGTGGATGTTCGCGGCAGCGGGTGTAGCAGTAGTGTTGATCGCGTTTTTGACGGTGAGTTTTCAGAGCGTACGGGCGGCTTTGGCTAATCCGGTGAAATCACTGCGGAGTGAGTGATTCGGTAGCGGGTTTCGAGGGTGCAAATCAATACTGAAAGTTTAATTCGTTCTCATTCGTTCAACATTACAAAATATGCTGTCCAACTATATTAAAATTGCATGGAGGAACCTTTCCAAAAACAAGGTTTACTCCTTTATTAACATCGCGGGTTTAGCCATTGGCATGGCAGCTTGCCTTACTATGCTGGTTTTTGTGGCCCATGAGCGGAGTTTTGACCGTTTCCACACCAAAAACCTGTATCGGCTCAACGAAGTTCAACAGTTTGAAGGCATGGTGGCTTCGCAAAAGGTCTCTTTGAGCATGTTCCCAATGGGGCCTACACTACGAAACGAGTTTCCAGAAATCAAAAACTACGTCCGTATTCACCGCAGCCGCAACGTGCCTACTGAATACGGCAATAATCGGGTCTTCCTCGACCAGGTCTTTTTTGCGGACACTTCATTCTTGGGCATGTTTGATTTTCCCTTACTAAAAGGAGACCGCAAAACCGCTCTTTTATCGCCCAAAAGCATTGTGCTTACTGAAGAAACTGCCCGAAAATACTTCCACGAGGAAGACCCGCTTGGCAAGAGCCTTACCTACTACGGCCGGGATACAATGCTGTTGCAAGTCACAGGCGTGCTGAAAGATTTGCCCCAAAACTCGCACCTGCAATTTGGCGCAGTCATTTCTTTCAACTCCGTCATCAAACCCGATTGGATAAACGAGTGGGGCAATAACTGGGTGCGCACCTACCTCGAACTAGCCCCGGGAACCGACATGGCCGATTTGGAGCAGAAATTTCCAGACTACCTCAAAAAATATATGGCGCAGGACGAGCAATGGAAATCATACCAATTATTCCTCTTGCCCCTGAAAGACGTACACGCCAAGGCGACTGACATCGGCCTTGACGACCTGAATTATCGAAAATTCGACCACAGCACCACGCAGGTCTTTTTTCTGATTGCCCTCATCGTGCTGCTGATCGCTTGCGTTAATTTCGTCAACCTCTCCACGGCTCGCTCTTCGGAAAGGGCCAAGGAAGTGGGCATCCGAAAGGCAATCGGAGCGGGAAGACCCCAACTTTCGCTACAATTTATGGGCGAATCTGTGTTGTTGTCCTTGCTGGCGATGGTGCTGGCGGTGGCCTTGGTGAAAATCGCACTGCCCTTTGTCGGGAATTTTGCGGAACGGGAATTGGACTTCCCGGTTTACTCAAACTGGAAAATCGCCCTCGGGTTGCTCAGCGGCACAGTGGCCTTAGGCATCATTTCAGGGCTTTACCCCGCCGCATACTTGTCTGCTTTCATGCCCGCCAAGGTGCTCAAAAACGCGATACACAGCAGAAAAAACAAAGGTTTCTTGCGTGATTCTTTGGTAGTTGGGCAGTTTGCCTGCGCCATCTTCCTGATGCTGGCCACCGGATTGGCCACGAAACAACTGTTTTATATGCGGGATCAAAATCCGGGATTTGAACGGGAACAAGTCGTGAATGTGTCGTTGAATCGCGTGAAAATACCGCAATACGAGGTTTTGAAAAAGGAATTGCTTGCCAATACGCTTGTCGCGGGCGTGACGGCGGCTCAAGACGTACTGGGCAGCCACCTCAACCAATCGGGCGTGGAGTATAAGGGCGACGGGAATTTGCGCCAATTGACAGGTACCCGCCTGATCGTAGATGCGGACTACCTTTCTGTGTATAAAATCCCCTTGGTGGCTGGCCATGATTTTTCCTCAGACAAAAACAACGAGGGTCGCGAGTACATCCTTAACGAGCAAATGGCTAAGGAATTATTGAAGGAAAGCCCAGGTGCAGACCTCAATTTCTTACTCGGCAAACGCTTTGGATTCGACTCGACGGGACAAATCATCGGCATCGTAAAAGACTTCAACTTCAATTCGTTGCATAACAAAATCGAAACCCTCTTCCTCTGTAACATGAGCGAAAGGGGGGGCTACACCGAGATGTCGGTCAAAATAGCAGGTGGGCAAACGAAAGAAAGTGTCGCCTTCCTTCAGGCCACTTGGCAAAAGCACTTTCCGGATTTGCCGTTTAAATACGAGTTCTTGGACGACCACTTTGATACTGTCTATCGCACCGACGCACAAGTAGGCATCATTGTAGGCACCTTGGCGGGATTGGCCATCCTAATTTCTTGCCTCGGCCTTTTTGGATTGGCCACCTACAGCACCGAAAGGCGCACCAAAGAAATTGGAGTGCGCAAGGTTTTGGGTGCGTCCGTGGCGAGTGTGACTGGTTTATTGGCCAAAGATTTTTTGACATTAGTGCTCATCGCCATTGTTATTGCCTCGCCTGTAGCCTACTATTTCATGCAAAAATGGCTTGCAAATTTTGCCTATCGCATTGATATTCAATGGTGGATGTTCGCCATAGTAGGTTTTTCGGCAGTGGCAATCGCGCTTTTGACGGTGGGATTTCAGAGCGTACGGGCGGCTTTGGCTAATCCGGTGAAGAGCCTGCGCAGCGAATGACGGTCAATCAAAAACGGGCAGATTGTCCCAACTCCGAGCATTTCCATGAAGCCGATTTTGATTTTCCGTGCCGGCATAAACCAAAAATGACTGTTCGGGCGGCGTACCAGAAATTTTTTGGAAAAACTCAAGCGTATTAAAAAAGTCGGTTTTAAGCGTTTGGCTGGATTTGATTTCAATAGGAAATATGTGGCTGGAGCGTTCGATTAAAAGGTCTATTTCATGCCCTGTGCTGTCGCGCCAATAGTAGCAGTTAGGGTGCTTTCCTTGATTTAACAACTGCTTCATAAACTCGACTACAATGAAATTTTCAAACAAGGGGCCACGCATAGGGTGGTTTTCCAGCACGGATGTTGAATGGATACCAAGCAGAGAACAAGCGAGGCCAGTATCGTAGAAATAGAGTTTTGGGGTTTTTAGCAGCCTTTTGTTGAAATTCCGAAAATAGGGAGGGAGCAAGAAAGCGACGAAACTGGTTTCCAAAACGGAAAGCCAACTTTTAATAGTCGGCTGTGAAAAATTGGTATCGTTGGATAAAGAAGTCTGGTTGAAAATCTGACCGATATGCCCGGCGCATAGCTTCACGAACTGCTCAAATGCAGCCAAATCGCCGATGTTTTTCAACAGGCGTACATCTCGTTCGAGGTAAGTGAGCATATAAGAAGGATAAAATAAATCAATCGGGGTATTTTGGTCATAAATACGAGGATAAAAGCCTTTGACGATGTACTCAAATGGGCTATCGAGTTGAAATTCAGTGTTTTCAAGTTCTTTGATAGAAAACGGCAGCAAATTGAAAACAGCCACCCGCCCTGCAAGGCTTTGAGTTATTTTCTCCATCAAGAGAAAGTTTTGCGAGCCGGTCAGGATATACTGGCCGTTTCGCCCGCTCTGATCTACTTCAACCTGAATGTACGAAAATAAGTCCGGGACATATTGTGCTTCGTCCACGATAAGCCCATGTGGATACTGTTTGAGAAAACCAATCGGATTTTCACGCGCATACTGGCGCGTAGGCAGGTTTTCGAGATTGGCGTAGGCGTAGTCCGGGAAAGCAATTTTGGCCAAAGTGGTTTTGCCTGATTGCCTTGGCCCGGTTATGCTGACTACGGGCATCGTTTGGGCAGCAGATTGGACAGCTGAGCTTAATTGTCTTAATATCATAGTTGTTTATTTTTTCAATCTGGCCACAAAAATACAAATTAAAAGTTCAACTTCTAATTTGTAAAAAAAATCAATTCTTCCCGCTCCCCCAAAAACCTCATCCTCGATTTAACATTCAAATAAACCACAAAAACTCCTTGCTAAGACATAAAACCCAAGCTTATGCTAAACAACTACCTCCTCCTCGCCCTCCGCAACCTGCTGAAAAACAAAACCTTTTCGTTCATCAATATCTTCGGGCTGACCCTGAGTATGTCGGTCGGCTTGTTCGTGCTGTTGTTGTTTCGGGATGCTTATCGCTATGACCAGTTTCACCCCGACGGCGATCGCGTCTATCGAATCAACACCAAAGCGATTCGGAAAGATGGTAGCACTCAACGCTACGCAACCACGACTTTCCCTTTGGGACCGGCGCTTTCGCAGGGCTTTTCTCAGGTGGAGGAGATGACTCGTTTTGTTAACTATTTGAACGATGAAATCAAAAGTAGCGGCAAAGTGCAGTCCATTCACGGGCTCTTTGCCGAGCCGGCGTTTTTTCGAGTATTTGGTTTCTCTATGTAGGAAGGAGACACTTCGTCTGCGCTTGACGAGCCATTTTCTATGGTCTTGAGCCAAAAAACGGCCAATCGCCTTTTCCCCCGTGAAAGTGCGATCGGCAAAACACTGGGGGCTACTCCAAAGGATTTGGTGGTCTTGCTGTCTAGAAATTTTTTGTTGCTGCTTGGCATCGCTACAGTGTTGGCGGCACCTTTGGGCTGGCTGCTTGGTACGCAGTTTTTAAACTTTTTTGCCCAACGAATTCCGATGGGCATTGGGTTGCTGTTGCCGGGTATTTTGTTGTTATTTGGGGTTGGATTACTCACCATTAGCTCACAGAGTATGCGGGCGGCTTTGGCCAATCCGGTGAAGTCTTTGCGCAGCGAATAATGATCCACGCATTGTTTAAAATTTCTGCGCTGCGTATAAGGGTAACACAGGCGTTAGGTGTCTCAGGAACGAGTAAATACAGGACACCTCAACTTCTTGTTCAACCATGATTTTTACCATCGGAGCCAGCATCGCTTTTTTCCTTGCTTTTTTGTTATGTACCAAAAAAAGCAATACCCCGGCTGATAAAGTCTTGGCCGCCTGGATGGCTGTGACTGGCCTTCACCTGATGTTGTTTTACCTCAACATCGTCACACAGCACTACGACTACCCGTTTTTATTGGGCCTTGAAATACCCCTGCCGCTCGTGCATGGGGCATTTTTATTTTATTATGTCAGCCATTTGACCCGTCAAACCACCTGGAGCAGTCGGTTTTGGGGCATTCATATCCTCCCTGCACTACTGGCTTATGCTGCAATCATTCCTTTTATGATGGCCCCAAGCAGCTATAAAATTTATGTTTTCCAACATGAAGGCATCGGGTATGAAGGTTTGATAATGTCCATTTATGTAGCCATGCTTTTGTTGAATACCAGCTACATCCTCGCATCGCTGCACCTGTTGAAAAAGCACCGAAAACGAGTCCGTGAAGCATTTTCAACCACCGAAAGAATCAATCTCCATTGGTTGCAATACCTGATTTACGGCCTGAGCGCCATATATGCCACGACATTATTGGGCAATGATTATTGGATTCACGGGATGACGGTGGCTTTTGTGCTGCTGATTGGTTACCTCAGTGTCCATCAGGTCGGCATATTCTTGCAAACCGAACCTGACCCTGCCGTCATAGCCAGCTCAGCCGACCACATCATGGATCTAAACGATGCTGCGGAAGACAAAAAGAAATACGCCAAATCCGGCCTGAATGAGGAAGCCGCCGCGCAGTTGCAGCAGGATTTATCTCGCCTGATGGAGCGGGAAAAACGATTCGCCGAAGCGGAACTGACCCTGGCTGATTTGGCCAAACTGCTGTCCGTTCACCCCAATTATCTCTCACAGGTGATCAATGAAAAAGAAGGTATGAACTTTTACGACTACGTGAATACCCAGCGCGTGGAAGCATTCAAAACCCTGCTCGATGATCCCGCTAATCAAAAATATACGCTGCTTGGTTTGGCTTATCAATGCGGATTTAACTCCAAATCGGCCTTCAACCGTCAATTCAAAAAAGTGACGGGTTATTCCCCTTCCGAATATCTACAGCGGCTCAAAAAAGATAGTCCCACCTTTCAGGACGCAGCGATGGGCACTATCTGAGGAGCCACCTTTGCAGAAAATTTTTAAAAACACATCTTATTATGTTCAAAATTTTCTGTTTTTCACTCCTTTTTGGGAGTATATTATTCACCGCCTGCAAAAAGGAACTGAGCCTCAGGGAACCCGGAGCATTGGTTCTAAAAACCGTAGATCAGGATGCTTCCCTGCCATCCATCCTTGTGGCTGGTACTCAATTCCACGCAGAAACTTTCGGCAACCCGAATGACCCCATCATCATCGTCCTGCACGGCGGGCCGGGCAGCGATTACCGCTACCTGCTCAACTGTAAGGCTTTTTCGGACGAAGGCTATTTTGTGGTGTTTTACGACCAACGCGGCTCAGGACTATCGAAGCGGCACGACAAAAACACGTACAAAATCAACATCATGGAAAATGATTTAGATGATGTCGTGAATTATTATCGGAAATCGTCTGACCAAAAAGTGTTTCTGTTGGGCCACTCCTGGGGCGCAATGTTGGCAACCGCCTATATCAATGCGCACCTTGAAAAAATAAACGGTGCGATCCTGGGTGAACCGGGTGGATTAGTTTGGCAGGATGTACTCGATTATGTGGGCCGCGCGCAGGATTTTAGCATCACGAGTGAGACCTTGAATAATACCACTTACCTCGATCAATTCATCACAGGCCGGGGGGATGACCACGATGTTTTAGACTACAAATTTACCCTGTGGGCCGCCGCAGATGAGGCTGAAGATAGTCCGGTCGGAAATGAAGGGCTACTGCCTTTTTGGAGAAACGGCGCGGTCGTCAATCGAACGATGTTTGAATTGGCGGACAAAGATGGATTTGACTGGGTGTCAAATTTGAAAAATTTCAAAACAAAAATCCTGTTTGTGTACAGTGCAAACAATAAGGCTTACGGCATGGCCCACGCCCAAAAAGTGTCATCCGCTTACCCGAATGTCCAATTGTTAAAAATAGACGATGCTGGTCATGATATGCTTTCCTTTCCAAGAGGTTGGCAAAATTTTTACCCAACCGGACTCCAATACTTTAACGCTTTAAAATAATCAACCCATGAAACGGATCCTTTTAACAATAATAACCCTTGTCGGCGTTTCGACCGCCGTCTTCTCTCAAACGATCAACTGGCGCAGTTTTAACGCGAAGCAAAAACATATCATTGGCCTAGAAGCAGGTTGGGACTACGGCCTGACATTTGGTGCAGGGTATGGCTATCGCCTAAAGACCAAATTGCCCATTTTGTTAAATGCCGCTTATAGTTTCCCGTCGGGAAAAACCCTGTTTGACGATCTCAAAGTAAAGGGGGGTGTCCAGATCGAAGCATGTAGGGTAGGTGGGTTTTCCGCTACCCTTAAGGCACACGGCATCCTGCGCCGTTTTGAAAACTCCTACGCGCGGCTGGTCAATTTTGGGAGCGCATTTGCAGCAGTGGCCGGCTACTATCGACCTAAATGGCATGCAGCCGGGACTATTGGCTTTGATAAAGCCATTGCGACGCACATTAGCCATAGCTCGGGGTATCTCGAAAACGTGCCCAACGCACAGAGCGCGTGGTACGTCCCAACGGGTGGCAATTTTCATTACGGCATCCAGGCCGGTATTTCATGGCGAAAAACGGATGTCTCCATAGCATTGGGCCGGATGATCTCGCAGGGCTTTGAAACCGCGCCTTTTATCCCCTATTATGCGAATTTGGGGGTAAATCTGCGGTTTTAAGTCTTAAAAGGCGACTTCCTAATGTCCCTAAAATTTAAAAATTTATGAAAAAAACAGCCTGGATACTAATTGTATGCTTAGCCATACTTGTTAGCCTCGTCCCTTTGACTTATATCCATCCAAATACCACCTCCGGCTTCTTAGAACTAAAGGAAGAGGTGGTACTGAAAAACACGGCCTGGTGGACCAATTTTTACCTGCACATTTTCAGTGGTGGCATCGCCCTATTGGTAGGGTGGGTGCAATTCAGCAAAAAGATACGGAAAAACTACCTACAATGGCACAGAACCCTTGGGAAATTATATGTGGTAAGTGCCTTGATTTGTGGTTTCACTGGCGTTTTCGTCGGGTTTTACGCTTATGGCGGCATTGTTGCCCAATTAGGTTTTGTTAGTGTTGGTTGTATTTATTTTTATACCACGCTCATGGCATATCTCTACATTAAAAACAACAATATTGTTGGGCATCAAACCATGATGATTTACAGTTATGCTGCCTGCTTAGCTGCCGTTACCTTGCGCCTTTATGGACCTTTGCTCACCGTTGGCTTAGGCGATTACACAACAGCCTATCGTATAGTGGCCTGGTTGAGTTGGGTGCCTAATTTGCTGATTGCAAGAAGGATTTCAAGGGGGATAATAGTAAGTTAGGGAACGAGTGACGATAACACCTTGATGATTCCCACCATGTAATAGTGTCTCCTTCCCCTTGAGCTTGTAAGCCCTACGCTGGCGGCGCACTTGGCCTACCTACCCGGCCTCTTAATTTCAACAAATTAGGAGGCCGGTTTTTTGGTAATACGGTGATTTGGCTTGATGCGCCTAAGGTAGGTTAGGAACGCGGCACCAATAACTTAGTTATTTGATGCCACCCTTTGTTCCATTATACGGACGCTATTTTTCTTTAAATAGCCCCACTATTCGCAGAAAAATAGTGTTGCCTGATGAAAAAATGGTTGACCTAGAATGACTAAGTTATTGATGCCGCGTTCCTAAGCAAAATTGTATTGTTAACGACAATTAAATACACTTGGCATAAATTTGGTTTACACTTTGTTTAAATAAATTTACCTTTGAGCTTGTTTTTAATCCCGGGCTACTTTATCCGCCCGATAATCCACCTTAGGTAGTATTGAAACGGAATAGGGCAACTTTTTACACTCCCGTTTTCACTTTCTTCCACATTTTCTATTCCCACCCGATTTTGGGTCACTGACCCAACTTGTATTGTGATGCTGACAAACACTACGGCAGAGGGTATTCCTTTGTGTCGCAGTCATGACTAATCAAAATAATCGGCAAAATGCGGGACCTAGTAGAACTTGTGGGCTTGATCAACAAGACCAAACTAAAAGGAAGTGGAATTTTAAAGTTTATCATCGAACCAGATTCCAAGATGGAGCGCCTGTTCGATGCGCTTTTAGATAAAAACGTGCAGACCGACGAGGATGCCAAAGCTCTTTTTAAGGAGGGCAATGAGGCTAACTTGGCGAGTTTGAAAAGCAAACTTAAAGAACGTCTGCTCGACGCAATTTTCCTCCTCGATTTCAAAGACGCGAACTTCACGAACCGCCAAAAGGCGTTTTTTGAGTGTTATAAAAAATGGTCGGCGGCCATGACGTTGCTCATCCGAAACGCCAAAATCACAGGGATTGACCTGCTTGAGCGGCTATTGCGCCACGCCAAACATTTCGAATTTACAGAACTGACCCTTGATATTTTGCGTGTGTTACGCCTCCAATACAGCACCGTGGATGGTGACGTTTCCAAATACGAGGACGTGAAAAAACAGTACCTCGAGTACGAGAAAATCTGGCAGATGGAGAGTAAAGCGGAGTTTTTTTACTCCGAACTCATGGTACAATACACCAACAGTAAATCTACCAAAGCCGAAGTAACCCAGCAAGCCGAGGAGTTTTTCGCAGAGTTAAGGCCGTTTATGTCGGTTTGCACCTCGTTCAAGCTCCACCTTTTTGGGCGGATGGTACATCTGCTGATTTACAACAGCGAAAACGACTATGTAAAAACAGCTAACCTCTGCGAGGAGGCCATCACGTTTTTTGACAACAAAGAATATGACAGCGGGCTGCCGCTTCAGGTGTTTTATTACAACCTGATTGTGTGTTACCTACAATTGGGCGAATTCGAAAAGGGTCAAAAAGCCATCGAGCGCTGCGAATATTTCTTTGAAGAAGGCTCCTTTAACTGGTTCAAATTGCAAGAACTTTTCTTCCTGCTCGCCGTGCGAACAAGCCACTGGGAAGAAGCTTATCACCTCTACGAAAAAGTAGTGAATTACCCGCGTTTTGAGGATAAGCAAGTGCAGGTAGTAGAGATGTGGCGCATTTTCCAAGCCTATATTTTCTACCTCATCAAAATTGGAAAAATACCTGAGTCGGTGCTAAGCGAGCGATCCAAAAAGTTCAAAATGGGCAAGTTTATCAACGATATCACCTTGTTTTCCAAAGACAAGGGCGGAATGAATATCAGTGTCCTTATTGTCCAAATTCTTTATGCTATTGCAGAGAAAGACTACAAAAAATCTTCCGACCGCATCGAAGGCATCGAAAAATATTGCAGTCGCTATTTAAAAGACGATGCCACCTTCCGCAGCAATTGTTTTATCAAAATGCTGCTACAGGTACCACAGGCCCGCTTCCACCGTGAAGCTTCGGTGCGAAAAACGGAACGACTCTCCAAACAACTCCTAACCGTACCGCTTGAAACGGCCAACCAAGCTCATGAAATTGAGATCATTCCCTACGAAGTGTTGTGGGAAATGGTGCTCGAATCGCTGGGTTTGAAGATTTGGAATGGAAAGTAAACGCCTTGATTGCAGCCGCTTATTCCCAAAAAAACGCTTTCTTCGCGTCGCTAATCAGTTTAAACACTTTGCGACATTTTTTCACATTCCTTTTCCTCTTTTTGGCTATCAATTGCTTGAAAGCCCAGAATATCGACGACCTCGAGCGAAGTACCATGGATGTGGATCACATGCTGGATCTGGCCAAACAATCCGATAGTGATTCAGAACGAGAAGAGCTCGCCCAACACAGTCTCTCCATTGCCCGCAGCTTACGTTACGATGGAGGAGTTGTTCGCGCATCTATCTTTTTGGGTGAAATCTTTGCCCGACTGGGGCGCACCGAGGATGCCCTCCAGCTTTACCTCGAAGCTGAAGCGAAACTCGAAACTTCTGGAAACCGCTCCGCCCAACTTGGTGTAAAAGCATCCATCGGTGACCTTTTCTTTCACGAAAAGCTCTATGCTTCGGCGCATCGTTACTACCGAGAAGTGTTGGTACTTCGTCCTCAGGACTACGAAACGCGCGAAAAAGCCGCCGATGCCTGCCTATACGATATGCGCTTCGACAGTGCTGAAATTCTGTATAAAGACCTCATTGTCAAATACAAAGCGGAAGGAAACAACCCGCGTCTGGTGCAGATTTACCAAAAACGCGCCCAGGCTTACGACCAAAACGGCGATGCAGGCAAAAGCCTTTATTTCTACCTCCTGCTGGAAGCCATCATTGAAAAAGCAGGAACTACACAAGAACAATCGTTGCTCTACAACAACCTCGGACGCCAGTATGCCAGCTTGAGAGAATACTCCAAGGCACTTGAGTATTTTCGAAAAGCCGAACTCCAGTGCGCATACATTCCCTGCGATTATCCTGAAGTGCTTTGGGCCAATATGGGCATTGCGTTGCACAATACTGGCGAATCCAAACGGGGTATAGAATACCTCCTGAAAGCCCGAAATCTGCTTGCCTCAAGGAAAGATTATGTCGCTCTTGCCAATCTTGAACACCTTTTGGCAGGGGTTTATTTCAGCAGTAACGATCTGTACAACGCGCTCTCCCACAATCAAACGGCCATCCAATTTGCCAGCGACACGAAGCAATTGGCCTTGCTCGCAGAAGCGTATCGCACCGCAGCTGATCTCTACCACGAACTGTACGACTTTGAAAAGGCCTTTGAATATTACCAAGAATACCTCAATGTGCGCGACTCGATGCGCATCGAAGATCAGGTGCGCGAGCAACGGCTGAACCAGCAACGCACCTTGTTAGCTGCTTCGGAGGGTCAAATCAAATTTCTGATTGCCCGGCAGAATTTTAAAGATCTGGAACTCAACCAAATCAAATTTGACCGAGAAAGACTAGAGCTTCAAAATAAAAACCTAGAGTTGGAGTCGCGGCGAAAAGAAGATGAGGTACGCCTGCTCGAGGCCCAACAAGAAGCCGATCAGGCTAAACTCCGGGAACAAACGCTCCAGGCCCTCGAAGCCCGCCAACGGCTACGGCTTGCTGATCAACAATTGAACGCAGAAAAACAAGGCCGAGTGATCGTTGAACTTCGCGAAAAAGAACAAATCGAACGGGCTCAAAATCGTGCAGACAGCACCGGCCGTGCGCAAGAAATTGACCGCATTCAACGCGAACAAACCTTCCGAAATGAGCAAGATGCCGACTTTCGCCGTTTTGCCTATATTCTTGGCTCGCTGTTTTTTCTCCTGCTTGGAATTGTTGGCGTATCCTGGTGGTTTGCCCGACGAGCCAAACGCCGACTGCAAAGTCAAAACCACAAGATTCAGGCCCAAAACCTCCAAATTCAGGAAGAACAGCGCAAAAGTGACGGGCTTTTGCTCAATATTTTGCCCCAGGAAATTGCGGATGAACTCAAGGCCAGCGGGCAAGCGACGCCTCGGCTTTATGAGTCGGCTACAGTATTGTTCAGCGATTTTGTCAATTTCACCCGGCTTTCTGCTACCCTCACGCCCAAGGAATTGATTGACGAATTGAATGAATGCTTTTTGGCTTTCGACGAAATTTGCGAACGCCACGGCCTGGAAAAAATCAAAACCATTGGTGATGCCTATATGTGTGCTGGTGGCCTTCCGGTACCCAACGAAACCCATGCAGCAGACGCTGTTCGTGCAGCACTGGAAATGTCGACCTGGCTTTTAGCACGCAAGCACGAGCGCGCCGACGCACACCTGACCGAAATGCGTATCGGTATCCACACCGGGCCTGTGATGGCTGGTGTAATTGGCAAGAACAAATTCGCCTACGATATCTGGGGAGATGCCGTAAACCTCGCCGCTCGCCTCGAAGAACACGGCGAACCAGGTCATGTCAATATCTCTGGCGCCACCAAGGAAGCCGTCAAACACCTTTTCACCGCCACGCACCGGGGAAAAAAAGAAGTGCACAATAAAGGGATGGTGGATATGTACTTTATTGTTTCGGTGTAGCGCGAAATTTATTTCGCGTAAGACACTGCGAAATTTATTTCGCGTAAGACACTGCGAAATTTGTTTCGCGTAA
>Ga0209181_10006167_pt1 | contig 16924 bp, 14 predicted proteins | sample MAT05_FD_187208 | JGI IMG/M metagenome (GOLD analysis project Ga0209181, IMG submission 187208) | Freshwater microbial communities from Lake Fryxell liftoff mats and glacier meltwater in Antarctica - MAT-05 (SPAdes) (version 2) | ecosystem: Environmental > Aquatic > Freshwater > Ice > Liftoff...
GAGGCATACCGCCTGAAAACTTGGCGCGCATTTTTGACCCGTTTTTTACCATCAAGCCGGTGGGCAAGGGCACCGGGCTGGGCTTGTCGCTGTCGTATGACATCGTCAAAAAGCTCGGCGGGCACATTGATGTGACCAGCGTGGTGGGTCAGGGCACCACCATGACGGTGTTTCTGCCCCGCACCTGACCGGCTCAGATCAGATCAGTTTTTCTTGCGGCGTGGAAATTTTCCTCAACGGCAGGCTGCGCCCGGCTGCGGTCATCAGCGGCACGCTGGTGACTTCGCCGTTCCACATCGGGTCTTCAATGCTGTCAAAGACTTCGCGCAGCTTCACGCCCCAGCTGTTGTGCAGCATCTTGAAGTAGGGGTTGTTTTCGTCGATACAGACCACCTTGTCGGTATGAAACTGATCTGCCTCATACACCACCATGTCCAGCGGCAAGCCTACCGATAGATTCGACTTCAGGGTGGAATCCATTGACACCAGCGCACACTTGGCGGCTTCGTCCAGCGGGGTGGTGGGGGTGATGACGCGGTCAAGTACGGGCTTGCCGTATTTGGACTCACCCACCTGAAAGTACGGTGTCTCAGGCGTGGCTTCGATGAAGTTGCCTGCCGAATACACCTGAAACAGGCGCATACCCTCACCCTTGATCTGGCCGCCAAAAATCAGGCTGACGTTGAAATCGACGCCGGCGAGCTTGAGCGAGGCAGCATCGCGCTCATACACATGGCGAATCGCCGCGCCAAGCACGCGAGCGGCGTCAAACATGCTCTTGGCATTCCAAATGGTGATGCCTTCGTCTTCGTCGTGGTCTTTGAGTTTTTCTACCTGCAAAATTTCACGTACCGATTGCGAAATGCTCAGGTTGCCCGCCGACAGCAGCACCATAAAGCGGTCGTCGGGCTTTTCGTAAACGATCATCTTGCGAAAGGTGCTGATCTGGTCCAGGCCGGCGTTGGTGCGGGAGTCGGACAGAAAAACCAGTCCGGCATTGAGTTTGATGGCGACGCAGTAAGTCATGGAGGTGGAGTGCAAAACGGTAGCAGGTGAGCAAAAGGGCCTATTGTCCATCAGAGCTGCGTTATGGCCCGGCCTGCTTGGTGGTTCGGCTTGTCGGCTAAGCCCTCGTAGTTCGATCAAGTGATATTGATAAAAATCAATACTGGCTTATAGGCAATCGCCTCGAACAAAGCGCAACGTCGCCTGGACGCCCATTTCAGCCGTTGTTTTGCACCTCAACAGACACTTTTCGCCTGAATTTCAATCCGACTTCGCGGGGTCATTTGATGACTGGTCTGGCCGCAGCCACCGCCAACAAAATCGTCTACCAGCTCAACAAGGCTGATCCTGAGTACCAAGCAGATGTTTTCAGCTCCATCAGCGCGATGCTGGGCAAGTTTGTGGACGACATCAGCATCGTGGTGTGGGGGCTGGGCATCCACGTCCTGGCCAAAAAGCCCAAGCGGCCGGTATCCAAGTTTTTCCAGCAGCGGGTGCGCAGTATGGCCGATTCGTATGGCGTGAAGTTCATCGCCTGCGAAAACACCATGAAAACCATCGGCTGGGGCGCCAAGGACATGCAGGAGTTTGTCGAGGTGGAAGACTTTGGTGCCGCAGCCTTGATGCGGCTACAGCAGCAGGGCTACGCCTATCTGGCTTGGTAGCTTAAGCGCTTCCCGCCAGCTTCTTGAGCTGGTACAACGCCTCCAGCGCCTCACGCGGGCTCAGTTCATCAGGATTTAGGGCTCTAGCCCATACCTCTATTGCGTTGTCAGCTATGACTTCTGAAGCGGCTGGTGCCGCAAACAAATCCACCTGGGCCTGATGCTGGCTGGCTTGCGCCTCCAGCGCTTCCAGCGTGTGGCGGGCGTGGTTGACCACTGCGGCGGGCATGCCGGCCAGCCGCGCCACCTGAATGCCGTAGCTTTTGCTGGCGGGGCCAGGCTGGATCTCGTGCAAAAAGACGATGTCGCGGCCACTTTCAGCGGCACTCACATGCACATTGATGGCGGCGTGATGCGTGGCCGCAAACTCGGTCAGCTCAAAGTAGTGCGTGGCAAACAGGGTGTAGGCCTGGGTTTTGTCGTGCAGCTGCGTGGCAATGGCACTGGCCAGCGCCAAACCGTCAAAGGTGCTGGTGCCACGGCCAATTTCGTCCATCAGCACCAGCGAGTTGGGTGTGGCTGCGTTCAGTATTTGCGCGGCCTCCAACATTTCCAGCATGAAGGTGGACTGGGCGTTGGCCAGGTCGTCGGCTGCGCCAATGCGGGTGTGGATGGCGTCGATCGGCCCGAGGCGGCAGCTGGCGGCAGGCACATAACTGCCGATGCTCGCCAGCAGCACCATCACCGCAATCTGGCGCATGTAGGTAGATTTACCGCCCATGTTGGGGCCGGTGATGATCTGCATGCGCTGCTTGACGCTCAACCTCGTGTCGTTGGCAATGAAGGCACCCGAGCTGAGTTCAGCCAACCGGGCTTGCACCACCGGGTGGCGGCCCGCCTCGATGTCGATGCATGGCTCGCGGGCAAACTGCGGCGCGCACCAGTCCAGGGTGAGGCTGCGCTCGGCCAGCGCGCACAAGGCGTCCAGCGTGGCCAGCGCGTTAGCGAGGCGGGTGAGCGCCGGTACATGCGCCTGCAACTGGTCCAGCAGCTGCTCATACAGCCATTTTTCACGCGCCAAGGCACGTTCCTGCGCGCTGAGGGCTTTGTCTTCAAAGGCTTTGAGTTCGGGGGTGATGAAGCGCTCGGCATTTTTCAGGGTCTGGCGGCGGCGGTAATCGTCGGGTACTTTGTTGGCCTGGCCCTGGGTGACTTCAATGAAAAAGCCGTGGACTTTGTTGAACTGCACCCGCAGGTTGGTGATGCCGGTGCGGGTTCGCTCGCGGGTTTCCAGGTCCAGCAAAAAGCCGTCGCAGTTGGTCTGGATGGCACGCAGTTCGTCCAGCTCGGCATCAAAGCCCGAGGCAATCACACCACCGTCGCGCACCAGCGTGGCGGGCTCAGCGTCGATAGCGGAGCGCAGTAATTCTGCGCAGCCAGCGGGCGGCAACAGATTCTGAGAAATATGTGTCAAATAGGCCTCTAGCCCATGTATTACGGGCGCGAGTAGCTCTGTTTTTTGTAGTGTGACTTGCAGTCCCACCAGCTCACGCGGTCGCACTTGGCGCAGCGCAATACGCGCGGTGATGCGCTGCACATCGGTGCTGCCTTTGAGCTGCTGGCGCAGCTTGTCCCACGGGCCAGCGCCTGCTGACAATGTGGGGCCGCTGCGCAGCGCCTCAATCGCGCGGTGGCGTTGCATGGCCTCGCTGCGGTCACGCCGGGGTGTCAGCAACCAGCTTTTGAGCAAGCGGCTGCCCATGCCGGTCTGGCAGGTGTCGAGCAGCGAAAACAGCGTGGGCGAATCCTCACCGCGCAGGGTTTGCACCAGTTCCAGATTGCGCCGGGTGGTGGGCGGCAGGTCGATCAGGTCACCCTCGCGCTGCACTTGCACACTGTGGATGTGGGTGAGCACGCGGCCCTGGGTGTGTTCGGTGTAGCTCAATAGCGCTGCGGCTGCGGCCTGCGCTTGCACCAGATCTTGCGCCTGCCATGGGGCCAGGCTGGCCGCTTGCAGGTGTTGGGTGAGGGTGCGCTGGCCCAGGCCCGCGTCAAACTGCCAGTCGGGTCGCACCGAGATCGACAGCGCTGTAGTGGTCGGAATGGCGCGCAGCCTAGCCTCAAAAGCCGGTGTCGCCCCGGCGCTGAAGATCAGCTCGCCCGGGCTGATGCGCAGCACCCAGTTGGCCAGCTCATCCATCCCACATTCGGCCAGATGCACCACGCCTTGGGTCACGCTTAGCCAGGCCAGGCCGCAGGCTTGGCGCGGGCCTTGGTGTACGGCGAGCAAAAGCGCCTCGGTTTTGTCGCTGAGCAGCTCCAGATCGGTCAACGTGCCGGGGGTCACGACCCGCACCACTTTGCGCTCGACCGGGCCTTTGGCCGTGGCTACATCGCCGACCTGTTCGCAGATGGCCACCGATTCGCCCAGCTTGATCAGGCGCGCCAGATAGGTTTCGACCGAGTGAAACGGCACGCCGGCCATCACCACCGGCTGTCCGGCGCTTTGGCCGCGTTGGGTGAGTGTGATGTTGAGCAGGCGTGCGGCTTTTTCGGCGTCGGCGTAAAACAGCTCGTAAAAGTCCCCCATGCGGTAGAGCAGCAGTGTCTGGGGGTAGTCCGCCTTCAGGCCCAGGTACTGGGTCATCATGGGGGTGTGCGGCGTGGCGGTGTCGGTCATCGGAAGAAGTCTAGCAACTTCGTTGGCCTGGAACTGTCCAAGCACCAAGGATGCGCAAGATCAACCAGTTCGCCACTTTCACCGAATAAACTGCCGCCGTGAAAAATCCTAATCCTGCTCTCTTCAAGCCTCACGCAATCGTTATCGGCAGCGGTTTTGGCGGTCTTGCCGCTGCGGTTCGACTGGGTGCCAAAGGCTACCGGGTCACGGTTCTGGAAAAATTGGACGCGCCCGGCGGGCGGGCCTATGTGCACCGCCGCAATGGCCATGTGTTTGATGCCGGGCCCACCATCATCACCGCTCCGTTTTTGCTGGAGGAGCTTTGGGAGCTGTGTGGCAAGAAGCTCGCCGACCATGTCGAACTGCGTTTTTTGAAAGACTTGTTCTACCGCATCCGCTTTGATGATGGCACCTGGTTTGACTACAACGGCGATATCGAGGCCATGCGCAAAGAGGTTGCCCGGTTCAGCCCGGAAGACCTGCCTGGTTATGAGAATTTCTTCAAGGAAGCGGAGGTGTGTTACCACCTGGGCTATGAGGGTATGGCCTCGAAGGCGTTTGACAGCATTGGTGATTTCATGGATGTGATTCCAGACTTTTTGCGCATGGGCGCCTGGAAAAGCATCTATTCGCTGGTGTCCAAACACATCAAGAACCCGAAATTGCGGTAGGTGTTCAGCTTTCACCCGCTGCTGATTGGTGGCAACCCGTTCAGCGTGACCTGCGCTTATTCGCTGATCAACATCCTGGAGCGCCGCCACGGCGTGCACTGGGCCATGGGTGGCACTGGCTCGCTCATTAACGGGCTGGTGGACCTGATTCGCGGCCAGGGCAGCCGGGTGCTGATGAATTCCGAAGTCAAGCAGATCACCGTCGAGCAGGGTCGGGCCACCGGCGTGCTGCTGGTCAACGGCGACAAGCTGGAGGCTGACATTGTGGTCTCCAAGGGCGACACTGCCTGGACTTACAAAAATCTGGTGCCCGCGGAGTTCCGCAAGACCTGGACCGACCGCAAAATCGAACGCACGAAGTCGTCGATGGGGGTGTTTGTTTGGTACTTTGGCACCAACAAGCGGTTTGATGACGTGCCCCAGCACATGATTTTGCTGGGGCCGCGTTACGAGGGCTTGCTCAACGACATTTTCAAACGGCATGTGCTGGCGGACGATTTCAGCCTGTACCTGCACCGCCCCAGCGCCCATGACCCGGCCATGGCACCAGAGGGCTGCGACACCTTTTACGTGCTCTCGCCAGTGCCCAATCTGGCCAGCGGGGTGGACTGGGCGCAGCAGGCAGAGCCCTATCGCAAGTTGATTGCCAAGTACTTAAACGACAACGTGCTGCCGGGTTTTGAGGCACACGTCACCGAGTCGCTGCTGACCACGCCGCTGGATTTCCAGAACCGCTTGCTGTCTTACCGCGGCGCGGCCTTTGGCCCGGAGCCGATCCTGTTACAAAGCGCCTGGTTTCGGCCACACAACCGCAGCGAAGATGTGAAGAACCTGTTCATGGTGGGTGCCAGTACCCATCCAGGCGCAGGCGTTCCCGGCGTGATCGGGTCTGCCAAGGCGCTGGAGTCGGTGTTGCCGGATGCCAAGAGCTTTGCGCCCCGGCCGGTGGCGGTTGCCAAAGCCAAACCTTGACGCCGCTGGAGCGGGGGCAAAAACATTGCCCCAAGTCAACGCGGCGTCGGAATGTCAACAAAAGTTGACATTCACCAATGTCACGATTTATCATCTTGGGCACGTTAGCCCGACTCTTCAACCTACTGGAAAAGCTATGCGCATCATGTTCGTTCACCCCAACTACCACTCGGGCGGTGCTGAAATTGCCGGCACTTGGCCTCCAGCCTGGGTCGCCTATCTGACCGGTTACCTCAAAGCGGGCGGGTACAACGACATCGTGTTTGTCGACGCGATGACGCTGGACCTGAGCGAAGACGCCATGCGCAAGAAATTTGCCGAGGTCAAGCCCGACATTGTTGGCTGCACGGCCATCACGCCGTCGATCTACAAGGCGCAGCGTCTGTTGCAGGTGGCCAAGGAAGTAGACCCGAAGATCGTGACCGTGTTGGGTGGCATCCACGCCACTTTCATGTTCTCGCAGGTGCTGGGCGAGTCACCCTGGATCGACGCTGTGGTACGGGGTGAAGGTGAGGCGGTTTTCCTGAACCTGGTGAAAGCGGTCGATGCCGGCAACTTCATGCAAAACCGCGAGTCGGTGCCCGGCATTGCGTTTCGCAACGAAGAAGGCAAGATTGTCTCGACGGCTGCCGAGCCACCGATTGCTGACCTGGACACCATTACCCCTGACTGGGGCATTTTGGACTGGAGCAAGTACATCTACACCCCGCTGAATGTGCGGGTGGCTATCCCGACTTCGCCCGTGGCTGCCCGTTCACCTGCAGCTTTTGCAGCCAGTGGAAGCTCTGGCGCGGCTATCGCATCCGTGACCCGAAGAAGGTGGTGGACGAGATCGAAGCGCTGGTGCGTGACCACAAAATCGGCTTTTTCATTCTGGCTGATGAAGAGCCCACCATCCACCGCAAGAAATTCATCCAGTTCTGCGAATTGCTTATTGAGCGCAAGCTGCCGGTGTATTGGGGCATTAACACCCGTGTGACCGACATTCTGCGTGACGAAAAGCTGCTGCCCATGTACCGCAAGGCGGGCCTGATACACATCTCACTGGGCACCGAAGCTGCCGCACAGCTGCAACTGGACCGTTTCAACAAGGAAACCACCATCGAGCAGAACAAGAAGGCCATCCGCCTGCTGCGCGAAGCCGATATCGTGACCGAAGCCCAGTTCATCGTAGGTCTGGAAAACGAAACCGCCGAGACCATCGAGGAAACCTACCGCATGACCCGCGACTGGAACCCCGACATGGCCAACTGGGCGATGTACACGCCGTGGCCGTTCTCGGATTTGTTCCAGGAACTGGGCGACAAGGTGGAAGTGTTCGACTACGAGAAGTACAACTTCGTCACCCCCATCATGAAACCCAACGCGATGGACCGCGCCGAGCTGCTGGACCGGGTGATGAACAATTACCGCCGGTTCTTCAGGAACAAGACCTTCTTTCAGTACCCATGGACGCGTGACCCGGTGCGCCGCAAGTACCTCATGGGCTGTCTGAAAGCCTTCTTGAAGAGCGGTTTTGAGCGCAACTTCTATGACCTGGGCCGGGTTGGCTACTGGGGTCCACAGAGCAAGAAAAAAGTCGACTTCAAGTTCGACCAGGGTGTGCGCCACGAGCGCCCGGACGCCGCCCTGGTGGCTCAAGCTGACGAGGGCTGGGTGACGATGCACGGTCCCAAGATCGAGATGCGCCGCAAGAAGGGTGAGGAAATCGCCGCAGAGGCCATTGCCACGGCCCAGGCAGTTTCTGCCTGTGGTGGTGGCAAAGATCAGCTGACCGAAGAAGAGATGGCCAAGGTCGGATGAGTTCGGCCGAGGGCGTTGCGGGTCGCATTGGCCCCAACGCGATCATCCGCGTCGTGGAAACCCTGCGTGAGACCTTTGGGCAAGACGTGACAGTCGGCCTGTTTGAACAGGCTGGTTTGGGTCACTATCTGGGCAAGCTGCCTGAAAAAATGGTGAATGAGTCCGAGGTGCTGCGCCTGCACAATGTGTTGCGTAGCCAGCTGGGGCAGCCGGGCTGTGCGGACATTACCTGGAAAGCCGGTCTGAAAACGGCCGATTATTTGCTGGCCAACCGCATTCCTAAATTTGCCCAAGTGGTGTTCAAGGCTTTACCTGCCGCGCTGTCGGCACGCCTGCTGCTGAAAACCATTGGCGGGCACAGTTGGACCTTTGCCGGTAGCGGCCAGTTCAGTTACGAGGTGGGTGAGGCGGTGGTGCTGACCATTCGCAACAACCCGCTGTGCCGCGAGGTGCGCACCGAGGTACCGGTATGCGACTTTTATTCGGCCACGTTTGAGCGGCTGTCTCAGGTGCTGGTGCACCCCAAAACCAAGGTGGAAGAAACCGCCTGCGAAGCCCAGGGCGATGATGCTTGTCGGTTTGAATTGCGCTGGAATTGATGTCAGTCTGAGCTCACGTTGAGGCTGACTGCGCGGTGGCTTGTTGGCTGCTGACCATTGGAGCTACCCGCCTACTAGAAGTGGCTTTTGCAAGTCAGCGTTTTGGGTGTGCGCGGGCGAGTGCGCTGCAATAGATGACTACGCGGCTGTCCCCCGGCCCTTTGGGCCTCCACCTTGATGCCGCTACGCCGCCCATTGCAGCGCACTCGCCCTGTGTCTTTGGCATTTCCAGTGCATCGCAACCCAAAACCGTGTGAAGGATCAGGCTGCTGGGTCACTTGGCGTAGCGGCATCAAGGAGGAGGCCGCAGGCCGGGGGACAGCCGCGTAGGCAAGTGACCCAGCAGCCTGATCCTGGCCAAAGGCTCAAAGGCTCAAAGGCTCAAAGGCTCAAAGGCTCAAAGGCTCAAAGGCTCAAAGGCTCAAAGGCTCAAAGGCTCAAAGGCTCAAAGGCTCAAAGGCTCAAGGGTTTGGCGTAGCCTGTCATCTCCAGGTAACCCCGGCCAACAGCTTGGCCCTGGGCGTCCAGCAGGTCACTCAAACCTTCCCAATAAATCGCCCCGGTGGAGCGGCTGCTGTCAAGTTCCTGGTTATCCACCAAAGCTCGGATGGTGAAACGTAGCGGTTCAAGGGCAGCAATTGCTGCACCAGCCGCGCTTGTGGCACCTACCTTACCAGCCAAACCCAGCAAACCCATTGAGCTACCCGCCTGCCCCAAAAGACTCAGAGACCACACCACCGGGTACGTGGCGCCGCTGCTGGGGCTTTTCCAAACACGTTCTGGCTCGAACACCACTTGCTCAGGCGTCAGAATTTCTGCCTGAGTGGCACCCTCTTTGCGCCAGGAGCCACCCGCCCACACCGTGCCACCGCCCTTGTCACGCAGCCGAAAGGCGGTGAGTGCGCTGCCGTCGTTCAGGTTCATGCCAATCCAGTCCCAACCCACGGCTTGGGGCGGCATGATGGAGTGGCTCCACTCGTGGTCCAGCCAGGCGCGCCCGGTCACGGGTAGCACCTTGCCAGCCACGGTTACCTGCCCGGTCACGGCGAGTTGCGGCAGGCTGTAATAAAAGCTGGCGTGTTCGGGAAGCGGACCCTTGCGTGACAGGCCTTGGTCGCCTTGCAGCAGTAGCGGCTGGGTTTCCTTCAGGGTCAGCGCCAGGGCAAAGTCGCTGCCCGCTGCACGGGCCTGATAGGCGTCTGCGCCGCGCACCAGCGACCAGTCGCGCAGGCGCACATCGGTGTCAAGCTCACTTGCGCTGGCCAAATCGACCTGTGCCGCGCCCGAGCTGCGGGCGATGCGCTGGTCATGCAACAGGCGTTTGCCCAACACATCGGTTAACGCGGCATGCGCAAAAAACAGCTGCTTGGCCGCAAAGCCAGAGCGCATGGCTTGGGTGCCGGGCACGCGTGATCTGAAAAACGTCAGCTGAAAACCAAACACACGCTGCTCAGCCTGCACCGCCCCGGTGACGTACCACCATTCGATGGCGGTGTCGGGGTGGCTGCCCAGGTCGCGCGGGAACTGCAGGGCGCGCTTGAGCAACCGGGGCGCTGGCGCCGCGTCGTCACCGGTATCGCCTTGTGCCCACGCCGGTGCCAACGTCGCGCCCAGCAGAGCGGCCAGCAACTCGCGCCGCGCCGCAGATGGCGGTAACCGATGGGTGTTGGCCACAGCAATGCCCTTTCAAGTAACTACAAAAATAATAGTGGTCAGCGCTTACGGTATAAGGGCTAGACGCCTATTTTCTATATAAAACCAAGTGAACTAGCCGACCTGTGCGCGCAGCCGCACCAGCGCGGGCGCACAGTCGCCGATGTGTGTTTGCACCCAGACCGGGTCGAAATACGAGCCCAGGTAACGCTCGCCTGCATCACACAGCAGCGACAGGATCGAGCCCTGCAGGTTTTGCGCACGCATCTCGGTGGCGAGTTCCAGCATGCCGATGAAATTGGTGCCGGTAGATGGCCCCACCTTGCGGCCCAGCAGTTCGCTGAGGAACTGCATGGCGGCCACAGAGTCCACGTCTGCCACGTCAATCATGCGGTCGACCAGGGTGCGGATGAAGCTGGGCTCCACGCGCGGGCGACCAATGCCTTCGATGCGCGAGCCTGGGCCGGTGACTGCTGAATCGCCCGTGCGGTGGTAATCGCCAAACACCGAGCCCACCGGGTCGGCCACGCACAACTGGGTGTGGTGGCGCTGGTAGCGCACAAAGCGGCCTATGGTGGCGCTGGTGCCGCCCGTGCCCGCGCCCACCACGATCCACCTGGGCACGGGAAAGCGCTCACGCGTCATCTGGCTGAACATGCTCTCAGCAATGTTGTTGCTGCTGCGCCAGTCGGTAGCGCGCTCGGCAAAGGTGAACTGGTCCATGTAGTGGCCGTGGGTTTGCTGGGCCAGCGCGCGGGCCTCTTCGTAGACGGCGTTGGGGTTGTCCACCAAGTGGCAGGTTCCGCCGTAGAAGGTGATCTTGGCGATCTTCTCGCAGGAGGTTTCGCGCGGCATCACCGCTATGAAGGGCAGGCCAAGCAGCCGTGCAAAGTAAGCCTCGCTCACCGCGGTGGAGCCGCTGGAAGATTCCACGATGGTCGAACCTTCATGAATCCAGCCGTTGCACAGGCCATACAGAAACAGCGAGCGGGCAAGGCGGTGCTTCAGGCTGCCGGTGGGGTGGGTGGACTCGTCTTTTAGATAGAGGTCAATGCCGTCTTGGGCAAAGCCGGGCAGCGGCAGGGCGATCAGGTGGGTGTCGGCGCTGCGCTGGTAATCGGCCTCGATTTGCGCAATGGCGTTGTGGAGCCAGTTCATAGATGCTTCTAAAAAAGGAGCTACTAGCGCTTTATCTATAAGGGCTAGAGCCTGTTTTTATTGTTATTTCAGATTGCCAGAGAGAAACTGCGCCAGGCGCACGCTCTTGGGGTTGGAGAGCACATGGGACGGGTTTCCTTCTTCTTCAATCACACCTTTGTGCAAGAAGATCAGGTGGTTGGACACTTCGCGAGCAAAACCCATTTCATGCGTGACCACCACCATGGTGCGGCCTTCCAGCGCCAGGTTTTTCATGACCTTGAGCACTTCTGACACCAGTTCGGGGTCGAGTGCGCTGGTGGGCTCGTCAAACAGCATCACCTCGGGCTCCATGGCCAGCGCTCTGGCAATTGCCACGCGCTGCTGCTGGCCGCCGCTGAGGTGCGCCGGGTAAGCGTCTTCCTTGCCTTCCAGCCCCACCTTGGCGAGGTATTTGCGGGCGATTTCCACCGCCTGGTCGTGCGGCACCTTCATCACATGCACCGGGGCTTCGATGATGTTTTGCAGCACTGTCATGTGCGCCCAAAGGTTGAAGTGCTGGAACACCATGGCCAGCTTGGTGCGCAGGCGTGCCAGCTGTTTCGGGTTGGCCGCGTGCAACTCGCCGTTGGCACTGGGGGTGAGGTGCAGCTCTTCACCAGCCACGTTGATGCGGCCCTGATGCGGCTTCTCCAGCATATTGATGCAGCGCAAAAAAGTGCTTTTGCCCGAGCCCGAGCTGCCAATGATGCTGATCACATCACCCGCATGCGCGGTGAGCGACACACCTTTGAGCACTTCATTGCTGCCAAAGCGCTTGTGGATGTTTTCAACCTGGAGTTTGAGGGTGGTGGCAGTGGTCATGTTCAGGCCCCCAGCAGTTCGCCGGAGCGAAACGCTTGCGCACCGGCGATCTTGCCCAACTCACCCCCGGCGGTGATGTAGCGGTCGCGGATGCGGGCGTAAAACAGGCCATCCACACCGGCCACGACGCGCTCCACACGCCCTTCAATCGGGTCGATAACCTCGGCTACCAGATCGCCCTTGGCCAACAGCTGGCCGGGCTCGACGGCAAACACCACCACGCCGGGCGCGCGGGCGTGCAGGCTCTCGGAACCCGCCAGCGGCGTGGCTTGGCACAGCGGCTCAGGCACTTCGGGTGCCTCATTACAGGCCCAGACGCCCAGAGTTTGTAGCCAATAAGCAATAGCTTGGGCGTCTTGTTGCGCCCAGGCATGGCTCACATCCAGTTCGCCGCGCAGCTCGATGGTGGTGCTGCAGCAGCCCTGCGGCAGCGGCGCGTTGATACCTGAGGCCTGCAGCTTCTCTGATAACTGCCACCAGGCGCTGGACAGGCACTCGTCAAACGGCCGGTTGCCCGAATTGCGCGCCAGCAAAATGGTGCGGCTGCGCAGGTAGTACGCCAGCTCGGCCATTTGCGGCCAGCAGGGCTCTTCGGTGTAGAAGTGCAGCACGCCTTCGCAGTCGCAATGCAGGTCCAGCACATAGTCGGCATCATGCGCCAGCAGCAGCAGGGTTTTGCGCAGGCTTTGCAGTTCGGTGTTCGGCGTCCAGGCCTGCAGGTGGTCGCGCATGGCTTGGCGCACCAGATTGACATTGGCCTGGGCGTCGTCAGTCAGGCCGTTCATCACCACCGGGGCCACTGCACTGGCTAGGTCCGGGTAATGGCGGTTGAAGTTTTCTGAGGTGTCCAGCTCAAAGCGGCCCATGGGCTTGTGGTCCAGGCGCTGCGCCAGGCCAATCGGGTTGGCCACCGGCACCAGTACCACCTCGCCGCTGATCAGCCCCTGCGCATCGGCCGCTTCAAGCGCAGCGCGCAGATGGTGCGCCACCAGCATGCCGGGCAGTTCTTCGGCGTGCAAACTGGCCTGGATGTAGATTTTGATGCCCGAACCAGGCTGCCCAAAGTGAAAACTGCTGAGGGTCTTGAAGCTTCCCAGGCTGGGCGACAACAGGGGGTGATCAATGCGCTGCATGGTCAAAGTGGCTCACGTTGGTGATTACAAACAGCTTTTAATGCTTTTGGGGCGTCAGGTACGCTAGCAGGCGCCCTTCGCTGAAGCGAAAGAAGCCAATCAGCGCAAAAGAGGCGGTCAGGTAAATGGCGGCGGCGGCCAGATACGCTTCAAACGGCAGGTAATAGGTGGCGTAGATGCGGCTGGCGGCAGAAGTGACATCCAGCATGTTGGGCACCGCGCTGGCCAGGCTGGTGGCGTGTAGCATCATCACCACCTCGTTGCTGTAGGCCGGCAGGGTGCGGCGCATGGCGCTGGGCAGCACAACGCGCAGCATGGTCTGAAAACGGTTCATGCCGTAGGCGTGGGCGGCTTCGATCTCGCCAGCGCTGGTTTCGCGGATGGCACCGGCCAGCATCTCGGCGGTGTAGCCAGCGGTGTTCAGGCTGAAGGCCAGCAGCGCGCAAAAGAACGGCTCCTTGAAATACGTCCAGGGCCAGATGGTGTCCCAGCGCGCCTGAATCCACTCCAGCTGCCCCAGGCCGTAATAAATGAGGTAGATCTGGATCAGCAGGGGTGTGCCGCGAATGACAAAGGTGTAAGCGCTCACGATCCAGCGTAGTGGCGCCCACGGGCCAGTGAGGATCAGCGCAAAAATCACCGCCGCAATGCCACCAATAGCCAGCGAGGCAAACAGCAGCCACAGCGTGATAAGGATGCCGTTGCCAAACAGCGCCAGGTTCTCTGGCTCAAAAATAACCGCCCATTCCATTACAGCTGACCCCGCTTGGCACCCAGGCTGTAGCGCGCGTTGACCTTTTTAAGGACGAACAGCGATACCGACGTGTAAACCAGAAACAGTGCCCCGGTGAACATGAAAAAGATGAACGGCGAGCGCGTGGCCGCACTGGCCTGCTTGGCCAGGTAGGTCATTTCCTGCAAGCCAATCAGGCTCACCAGGGCGGTGGCCTTGATCAGCACCAGCCAGTTGTTGGTAAAGCCAGGCAGGGCGTAGCGCACCATTTGCGGCAGCGTGATGCGCACAAAGGTCTGCAGGCGGCTCATACCAAACGCCCAGGCGGCCTCCATTTGCCCCTTGGGGATGGAGAGAATCGCGCCCCGGAAGGTCTCGGTCATGTACGCGCCATAAATAAAACCGATGGTCAGCACGCCTGCCATGAACGGGTTGATGTCCACGGTGGCTTCGCTGCCCAATTTTTCAAGCAGCGTGTTGATGCCAATGGTGCCGCCGTAAAACACCAGCAGCATCAGCACCAGATCAGGAATGCCACGAATGATGGTGCTGTAGAGGGTCGCCAGCCCGACCAGGACTGGCTTGCCCGAGAGTTTGGCCGCAGCACCGGCCAGACCAAAAATGATGGCGACCAACAGCGCCAGTAAAGACACCCCCACCGTCAGCAGAGCGCCATGCAGGATGACAAAAAAATACGCTTGCATCGGGTGGGGCGTCAGGCCGCTGGTCGGGGATTACTTGCCGTAAACGTCAAATTTGAAGTACTTGTCGTTGATGGCCTTGTACTTGCCGTTGGCACGAATGGCCTTGATGGCAGCGCTGATTTCGCTCTTGAGAGCGCCTTGGCCTTTGCGCAGTGCCACACCGGCACCGGTGCCAAAGTATTTGGGAATGTACAGCTCATCACCTTTGAGTTCATAGGCCTCACCGCCCGGCTTGCTCAGAAAGCCACCACCCACTTCCAGAATGTCAGCCACGGTACCGTCGAGCCGACCGGCTTTGATGTCCAGGTAAACCTGGTCTTGAGCGTCATACGACACGATTTCTACGCCCTTGGTCTTGAGCTCGCCCAAGGCGTATTTTTCTTGAGTGGAGGCCTTCAGAACACCGATTTTTTTACCTTTGATGGATTCCGGACCGCTGTACTTCACGTCTTTCTTGAGCACCACGCGGCTTGGCGTGTTGTAGTACTTGTCGGTGAAGTCAACTTGTTTGAGGCGGTCTGCGGTGATCGACATCGAGCTGATGATCACGTCGTATTTCTTGGCCATCAGACCGGGGATCATGCCGTCCCAGGGTTGTTCGACAAACACGCAGGTGCGCTTGATTTGCTCGCAGATGGCGCTGGCAATGTCCACGTCAAAACCAGTGGGCTTGCCATCAGGGGTTTTGTAGGTGAAGGGCTCATAGGTGGCATCAATCGCGACCTTGAGGTCTTTGCCAGCGGCAAAGGCGCCAGTGCACAGGGCGGTGATGGCAGCAGCAAGCAGGAGTTTCTTCATACAGTAGCTTCCTTGGGACAATGCCGTGATTCGGCGGGTTGATAAATGGCTAACGGGGCATTCTAAGTTCAGCCTTAGCCTCTTCAGGTGAAGGTTTTCACTAAGAGAACGCGTCTGAGTACCTCAGCATAGTTCGTGCCAGCTACCAATCTTCCTTCACGGCCATCACTGCGTCTTTACCCGCTGCTGCGCGTGCTGCCAGCCACGCGGTGACGGTGCCTGCCGCCACCACGGCCAGACACAGTGCCAGCAGCTTTTGCCACGGCAGCATCAGGTCCATGGTCCAGTGAAAGCTTTGCGGGTTAACCACGTGCACCAGCACCACTGCTACCACCAGGCCCAGCGCCAGCCCGGCAATGGCGCCCAGCGTTGTCCAGGCGGTGCCTTCCAGGGCCACCACCGTCAGGATCTGGCGCCGTGTCAGCCCCAAGTGCGCCAGCAGGCCAAATTCCTTGCGGCGTGACAGCACCTGCGCACTGAAACTGGCCGCAATGCCAAACAGCCCAATCGCAATGGCCACGCTTTGTAACCAATAGGTCACCGCAAAGCTGCGGTCAAAAATCTTCAAAGAGATAGCGCGAATCTGCGCCGAGGTGCCAAATTCCAGCAGGCCGCCGACGCTTGGGCCTGCATCACCTGCGATAGTGTTGCCAGGTGCAGCAGGCACAGACGGCGCTGGGGCAGGGTCGTTGCGTTGCCCGCTGGCTTGCCCGCTTTGGCGCTCAGCCAGCGCCTGCAATTCTTTTTGCAGCGCTTCGGTGTTGCTGGTGTCACTGAGCCACAGCGCCAGGTCGTTGGCGCGGCGGTCACCGGTGAGGCGTTGAAAATCACCCAGGTCGATCGCGATCGAGCCCGACTGGCGGGCATAGTCGCGCCACACGCCAGCTACAAAAAATATAGCTTCTGGCGCTTTACCTGTATGGGCTAGAGGCCTAAAAGCCTTTGAAAGTATGGGCAAGGTCTGGCCAGCCTGCGCGCCGTACAGGTCCACCACGGCCTGGCTCACATAGACGCCAATCATCCCTGGCGGCACCGGCAGGGGCGCCTCCAGCAGCGGCAGGCTTTGCGCCGGGTCACCCAGGTCACGCGCCAGCAGCGCCACGGCGGGCAGGCTGGCTTGCAGGCTTAGCGGCACCATGCGCTGCGGCTGCAACTTCTGCACGCCCTGCAGCTTGGCGGCAGCAAGCACAAATTCTGGGCTGAAATACACCGTGTCGCTGGCGCCCATGCCTGCCGCGCTGCGCACATACAGGTCAGCGGGCAAGATGCGGTCCAGCCAGCTGATGACCGAGTCGCGAAAACTCGCCACCATCACGGTCAGTGCCACCGCCAGGCTCAGAGCTGCCACCACGCCGCTCACAGCCACCGCCGCCGTGTCGCGCTGGCGGCGGGCGCGCTCCACTGCCAGCAGCGGCAAGGTCTGGCGTGACAGCCGCGGTGCCAACCAGCCCAGCAGCAGCCCAATCAGCCAGGGCAGAGCGGTGATGCCACCTACCAGCAGCATGCCAATGGCGATGTAGGCTGCCAACGGAATGCCAAAAACGGGTGGAGCCCACGTCAGTAAAGC
>Ga0209181_10006174_pt1 | contig 16913 bp, 17 predicted proteins | sample MAT05_FD_187208 | JGI IMG/M metagenome (GOLD analysis project Ga0209181, IMG submission 187208) | Freshwater microbial communities from Lake Fryxell liftoff mats and glacier meltwater in Antarctica - MAT-05 (SPAdes) (version 2) | ecosystem: Environmental > Aquatic > Freshwater > Ice > Liftoff...
GGGCGAAGCCGCCTGGTGCCCGCGTCGCGACGAGGCCTATTTGGGTGTGCTGGCCGACGACCTCATCACGCGCGGCGTCTCCGAGCCTTACCGCATGTTCACCAGCCGCGCCGAATATCGCCTCTCGTTGCGCGAAGACAACGCCGATCTGCGTCTCACCGAAATCGGTCGCAAGCTGGGCGTGGTTGACGATGCGCGCTGGGAAGCGTTTAGCCGCAAGCGCGACGCCATTGCGCAGGAACAGGAGCGCCTCAAATCCACCTGGGTCAGCCCGAAAATTGTGGCGGCGGCGGACGCCGAACGTGTGCTGGGCAAAGCGCTGGAGCGCGAATACCCGCTCGCCGATCTGCTGCGCCGCCCCGAGGTAAGCTATGACAGCCTGATGTCGCTGCCGGGCGCGACGGTGAATGGCGGACCCATCACCGATCCACAAGCCATCGAACAACTCGAAATCCAGGCCAAGTATCACGGCTATATCGACCGCCAGGCCGACGAAATCGCCAAGAGCCGCAGTAGCGAAGAGTTGGCTTTACCCAGTGATCTCGATTACGGCACAGTGCGCGGGCTCTCCATCGAAGTGCAGCAGCGCCTCAATCAGCACAAGCCCGAAACCCTGGGCCAGGCCTCGCGCATCCAGGGCATTACCCCCGCAGCAATCTCGCTCTTGCTGGTGCATTTGAAACGGCGCGGCGGCTTGGAAGCCGAGTCAAGAAAGCGCGCATGAACCCCACCGAACAATTGTCGCGCGGCCTGACTGCGCTGGGCATGGATTGCGTGTCGACCATGCAAGAAAAGCTGCTCGCCTACGCCGCGCTGCTGCAGAAGTGGAACAAGGTGCACAACCTTACTGCCGTGCGCGAAGAGAGCCAGGTGGTGAGCCATCATCTACTCGATTCATTGGCTGTGTTGCCGCACATTAGAGACGTAAATCACTTGGCGGACATCGGCAGCGGCGGCGGCCTACCCGGCATCCCGCTGGCCATCGCGCGGCCGGACATGCAAGTGGCGCTGGTGGAAAGCAACAACAAAAAAGCCGTTTTCCTGCAGCAAGCGAAAATCGAATTACAGCTCGCCAATATCAGCGTGCATGCCGAACGGGTGGAAGCTTTGCAGCCGGAAGAAAAATTCGACGCCGTGATCTCGCGCGCCTTCTCCGATCTCGCCGAGTTCGTCAAGCTCGCTGGCCATCTCATCGCGCCCGGAGGCGTGCTGCTCGCTATGAAGGGGGTTTTCCCTCATGAGGAAGTTGCACAACTCCCCGAAGGCTGGCGCGTGCGCGAAAGTGTCGCTTTGCAAGTGCCGGAGCTGGACGCGCAACGTCATCTGCTGATTATCGAGAGAACCTGATGCATATCTTCGCAGTCGCCAACCAGAAGGGCGGGGTCGGCAAGACCACCACCACCGTCAACCTCGCCGCCGCGCTTGCCGACAGCGGCCAGCGTGTGCTGCTGGTCGATCTCGATCCGCAAGGCAACGCCACCATGGGCAGTGGCGTGGAGAAGCGCACGCTCAAGCATTCGGTCTATCAGGTGCTGCTCGGTCTGTCGTCCTTGATCGAAGCGCGCCAGACTTCCGAAGCCGGAAAATACGACACGCTACCCGCCAATCGCGATCTCGCCGGCGCCGAAGTGGAACTGGTCGATCTCGACAATCGCGAAACCCGCCTCAAACACGCGCTGGCCATGCACGATGCCGATTACGATTTTGTCCTCATCGATTGTCCGCCCTCTCTCTCGCTGCTCACCCTCAACGGCCTGTGCGCGGCGGATGGCGTCATCATCCCCATGCAGTGCGAGTACTACGCGCTGGAAGGTTTGTCGGATCTGGTGAACACCATCAAAAAGGTGCACGCCAATCTCAATCCCGACCTCAAAATCATCGGCCTGCTGCGCGTCATGTTCGACACCCGCAGCACGCTCTCCAACCAGGTTTCCGCCCAACTCGAACAACACTTCGGCGACAAAGTTTTCAAGGCCGTCGTCCCGCGCAACGTGCGCCTGGCCGAAGCGCCCAGCTACGGGCTGCCGGGTGTGGTGTTTGATCGTGCGTCCAAGGGGGCGCAGGCTTATTTGGCGTTTGCGGCGGAGTTGATTGAGCGGGTAAAGACTTTTTGACGCGGATTTCGCTGATGAACGCGGATCAAAAACTGGTTGCGGCTGAAACGACTGAGCGCGTGCTTGGTTGCTACTACGATGCGTATAGCGAGTTGGGGTATGGCTTCGCAGAATCGGTGTACGAAAACGCGCTGATACTCTTGTTGAAAAATGCGGGGTTGTTGGTTGCCCAACAAGAGCCCTTCGAGGTGCGCTTCCGTGGCGCCGTTGTCGGTGAGTATCGAGCCGATTTGATCGTGAACCGCGAAGTCATTGTGGAAGTGAAAGCGGTTGTTTCTCTGGCCGCCGTTCATGAAGCGCAGTTGGTGAATTATTTGAAAGCTACAGGTTTGGAAGTCGGCCTTCTGCTGAACTTTGGCCCAAAGCCCCAGTTCAAGCGCCGGGTCTTATCGAAACAAAATCCGCGTTCATCCGCGTAAATCCGCGTCGAAAGAATTTTATGACACCACCGAAAGTAAAAGGCTTAGGCCGCGGCCTGGATGCGTTGCTGGCCGGCAATAGCGGCGAATCGACGCGCCAGGAAACGTTGCGCGTCGAGCAGTTGCAGCCGGGCAAGTATCAGCCGCGCACGCATATGGATCAGGATTCGCTGAACGAACTGGCCGCCTCCATCAAGGTGCAAGGCGTCATGCAGCCCATCCTCGTTCGACCGCTGGGCAGCAGTCGCTACGAAATCATCGCTGGTGAGCGGCGCTGGCGTGCGTCGCAACTGGCGGGCTTGTCGGAGGTGCCGGTGCTGGTGCGTGAGATACCGGACGATGCCGCGCTGGCTATGTCGCTCATCGAAAACATCCAGCGCGAAGACCTCAATCCGCTGGAAGAAGCCATGGGCATCCAGCGCCTGATCGACGAATTTGGCATGACGCACCAGCTCGCCGCCGACGCCGTAGGCCGCTCGCGCCCCGCAGCGAGCAATCTGCTGCGCCTCCTGCAACTCGCCAAGCCAGCGCAGGATTTGCTCATGCAAGGCAAGATCGACATGGGTCATGCCCGCGCGCTCTTGCCCCTGCCCAAGGCCAGCCAATCTACGCTCGCTGCGCGCATCGCCGCCAAGGGCTTATCGGTGCGCGAAGCTGAGCGGCTGGTGCAACATGAGCTCAATCCGCCCAAGAAGAAACCCGGCAAACAAGCCAACCGCGACCTGCTGAGCCTGGAAGAAGAACTCGCCGACGCTCTGGGCGCGCAAGTCAAAATCAAAACCGGCACCAAGGGCGGCGCCGGTCAGGTGGTGATTTCCTTCAACAGCTACGATCAGCTGGATGGAATACTGGAGAAGTTGCGCTAGGCAGCTTCATGTAGCTCCTGCGCCAGGTCGACCGGCGAAATAGCCTCGATATCGGGCGCGATGCGATAGCGTTCCGAGCCGGCATACACAACGAATTTTCGCGCTGGCCCGAGGTCGGCGCAGGCAGCATGGAAACCGCGCGCCGGTTTGGGATTGAGACTGCGTTTGATCTCGATGGCCCACAGGCGACCATCCGGCCAGGAAAGCAGCAGGTCGATTTCCGCACCGCCGCTGGTGCGATAGAAGTAGCCTTGCACCGATTGGGGTGCGCAGGACAGCAGATTCTCGATAACGAAGCATTCCCAGCTTGATCCGACAATCGGCTGAGCCAGCAGTGTTTCCTTGTCGGCGATATTCAGCAGGGCGTGTACCAGGCCGCTATCACGCACATAAACCTTGGGCGCTTTCACCAGGCGCTTGCCGAGATTGGCATGCCAGGGCGGCAGCCGGCGTACCAGCAGCAATTGCACCAGCAAATCCAGATAGGCGCCGGTGGTTTTCACATCCACACCCAGATTGCGCGCGAATTGCGCCGTATTGAGCAGCCCGCCTTGATGGTGGGCGAGCATGGTCCAGAAGCGGCGTAGTGTTTCGGCACTGATGCGGGGGCCGAATTGTGGAATGTCCCGTTCGAGATAGCTGCGTATAAAGTCCTGACGCCAGTGCAGGCTGCGTGGGGTGCTGCGGGCGAGCAGGCTTTCAGGAAAACCGCCGCGCAGCCAGAGGTCGTCCATAGGTAGGTGGCGTGTTTCCAGCAGTTGCAATGGCGTGAGTTCAAGATAGGCGATGCGCCCCGCCAGACTTTCTCCCGACTGCTTGAGTAGATCGAGTGAGGCGGAACCGAGCAAGAGATATTGTCCGGCTCGTTTTCCGGCGCGGCGATTGCGGTCTATGAGTCCGCGCAGGACAGGAAAGAGGCCGGGCGCGCGATGGACCTCGTCGAGAATGACCAGCTTGTCGCGGTGGTCGCTCAGATAAAGTTCAGGCTGGGCGAGTTTGGCGCGGTCCTGCTCGGATTCGAGATCGAGATAAAGCGCCGTGCCCTGTGCTTGGCGTTCGCCAACTTCCAGCGCGAGCGTGGTCTTGCCTACCTGACGTGGGCCGAGCAAGGCCACGGCCGGGGAATAGGCAAGCGCATCAGTAAGTTGCTGGGCAATTGCACGGTCTAACATCCTTGCAATTATGGAGTTTCATTCCATGAATTACAAGGATAATTACTGTGCTGTTGTGGCCTTTTCACGCGGCGGCGTAGGAGCGAAATAGCTGGCGGCGATGACCAGCAGCGCCACGCCCAGCAGCGAGACCGTGCGGCCCAAGGTGTTCACATGAGCGGTATCAACCAGCAGCAGTTTGAGTCCGACCACGCCCAGTAAGGCGAAGCCGGAGAACCACTGAGTTCTGCCTCCGGCGCGCGTGGCGTGGATCATCAACGTGATCGCCAGCGCCGTCCACAGCAGCGACCAGCTTGCTTGTAGCGCGACGGAATCGAACAGCAGCGACCAGCGGAAGGGAATCTCCAGCCAGTGATGTACGCAGCGCGCGGCGATGGCGCTGATCCAGACGAAGATCAAGCCGTAGCCGCCAGCTTGCAGCAGACCGCGCAGACTGCCTTGACGTTGTGCCCAGCCGATGAGCGTGATGAGTACAAAGGCTTGCGCGAAATCCAGTGGATTGAGCAGTGGCAAATAAGGCCAGCCGCCCGCGGCGCCGCTGTATTCGACATTCACAAAGAGCGACCAAGCACCCAGCGCCAGCGCGATGACACCGCTGCCAAAGCCAATGTAGGCGCTGCGTTGGCTGGCGGCGGGCCACCAGTTTTTGCGCTCGAAAGCCAGCGCCAACGCGACCAGCGCAGCGGGAACGACGCCCCAGGTCAGCGCAGGCGCGAGGTGCACGAGGGGCACGCCCGGCGCCAGCTCGCGCACCTGCCAGCTTGCTTCCCATGCGGCGAGCCCGGCCAGCGTCCACCAGCCCAGCAGATGCCGCAGCGTGGTCCAGCGGTCGAGGCCGTCTTCCTCCTGCCAGCGCAGCACGAAGAAATGCGTGATGAAGGCCAGCGGCCAGACGATGCCACCGTGGTCGATGAGCGGATGCGTTTTCATGTCGACCGCCGCGCAGGCGCCGACGACCAGCACCAAGGGCAGCGCCATGGCGGTGCTGCGCAGTACCGGCCAGGCCAACCGGCGACCGACCCATTCCGCCAGCCCCAGCGACAACACCAGAAAGGCCAGTTGCGCGGCGAGCTTGTGGTCGTAGGCAACGAAGCGATCAATTTCGCCCAGGCCGGTGCCCAGATACCAAAGGCCCGCCCACACCATCAGCGCGCCCGCCAGAAGCCCGGTGCCGGCAGCCTGCAGTCGCCGAATTGCTGCGCCGCTGAAGAGCGCGGCGAGGGTGATCAAAGCGCCGCCGACAAAGCGGTCGTTGGCGAGCAGCACATCGCGCGATAGTTCGTCCCAATGCATCAGCAAATAGACGGCGGCGAAGAGCTGCAAGGCGCAGCCGGCAAGTATCGGCAGCCAACGCTCGCGCCGCGCGGCGAGCCACACGGCGCTCGCGCCTTCCAGCGCCCACACCGCGACGGTCGCGCGGGCACCGAAGGCGTAGGGCACGGCCAGCGTCAGCAAGGCGCCGCTCAGCCAGAAATGGCTTTCGGTGAGCAGCTTGCGCTCGGTGCGGCTGAAGCGCAGCAGCAGGCCGATAACGCCGTAGTAAACACCGGCAATCGCGCAGGACCAGGCGAGACCGTATTCGAAGGGGGCGACCAGTTCCACTTGCAGCAGGCCGCATATCACCGGCGTGCCGAAGATCAGAATTCCATCCACGTAGTCGTCGGTAGATTGTTCGGACTGGCGCAATGCGAAGAGCAGCGGGATCACGCTGTAGATGACAAAGAACAAAATCAGGAAAGGTTCGGTGGTGGCGTAGTGCTCGGGCTGATAAAACTTAAGTCCCCAGTTGAAGCCAATGGCGAAGGTGAGTAGAAAGCCCGCTACGTTAAGTGAGCGCCAGGACTTGAACCAGCTCACGCCGAAGATGAAGGCATTCAGCAGCGCGAAGTAGCTGAATAGGGTGACGTGGCTGCCCGTCGGGCTGGACGCCAGCACCGGCGCGAGAAAAGCGCCGGTCAAGCCCAGCACCGCCAGCGAGCGTCCGTCCTGGATCGCCGCCAGCAGCATGCCGCCCACGCCGAGCACAGCGAATACAGCGAAGGCCAGTTCGTTGCCTATCAGTTGATAGCGCGCCAAGGCGAAGTAGGCGACGAGATACATCACGCCCACGCCACCACCCTGCATGGCCAGGCCGAACATGGCATGCGAATGGCGCTTTAGCCAGCCGAGAAGGACGAGGCCCACGCCGAAAATTGAAGCAATGCCTAAGCGCGCTTCGATGGGCAGCACGCCGTATTCCGCCGCGAGCTTGAGCGCCGAGGCGACGCCGAAAAACAACAGCACCACGCCGATCTTGGCCAGAATGTTGCCGCCGAAAAGAAAGCGGCTGAGCGCCGATGGTTCGTTGGGGGCTTCATCGGTCGTCTGCCGCGTCGTAGCCTCACGCTTTGCTTGTGCTGCTGCTTGTGAGGCAGAGAAGATTGCTGGGGATGAGGGCGCTGCCGCTTGCGGAGCGGGCGCAGCGATTGGTGTGGCGGCTGTGAAAGGCGCTGGCGTTGTCGACTGAGTAGGGGGTTGTGAGGGTGGGGGCGAGGGTGGCTCCGCTACCATCGGCGGCGTAGCGGTCGGTGCCACCGCGCCGGTCGCCGCCGGCTGCCGTTCGTAGAGATAGCGCAACTTCGCTTCGAGATCCCCGTAGCGTTTCTCGACGGCTTTTTCCATAGCCCGCAAGCGCGCGTCGGCGATCAGTCCGACGACAAGGCCAGCGACTGCGAAGGGCGCGAGCCACTCAAAGCCATAAGCGCCGCCGAGAGCCAGCCCCGCGATCAATCCGATCAGCCACATCATGCTTATCTCCTATCGACGGTCGCCGCGCAGGGCGGCAACGATTTGCTGCAATTTCTCGGGTGTCGCCGTTGCGGGGCTGACCGCAGGCCCAACGGCCAGCGCGATGCGCGAGAACGCGCCGCGCCGGAAGGGGCGCGTCATGGCCGGGCCGTCCTTGCGCGAAAAGAAACTACCCCACAAGCCGCGCAGGGCCATGGGTATCACCGGCGCCGGGTGGCGGTCGAGAATGCGGCGCATGCCGTTCTTGAACGGGTACAACTCGCCCGTGTCGGTGATGCGGCCTTCCGGAAAGATGCCGACGACCTCGCCGTTTTGTAGCGCTTGCTCGACAGTCTCGTAGGCTTGCTCCAGCAGCTGGGCATCCTCGCGCGCTGACGCGATGGGGATGGCGCGCGCTTCGCGGAAGACGAAGCTCAGGATGGGCCATTTGAAGATGCGGTGATCCATCACGAAGCGGATAGGGCGCGGGCAGGCCGCCATGACCACCAGCGCATCGACAAAGCTCACGTGATTACAAACTATCAGCGCAGGCCCTTCTTCCGGTATGTGTTCCAGACCGGCTTTCTTCAGGCGATACACCGAGTGCACCAGCAGCCACACGATGAAGCGCATGAGAAATTCCGGCACCAGCGTGTAGATGTAAATCGTCACCACCGCGCTCATCAATGCCGTGGCGAGGAAGAGCTGCGGAATGCTGAGGCCCAGCGAGAACAACAACATCGACACGCCGGCCGAAATGACCATGAAAAAAGCGTTGAGAATGTTGTTGGCGGCGATGATGCGTGACTGGTGGCTTTTCTCACTGCGCGTTTGCACCAGCGCATAAAGCGGCACGATGTAGAAGCCGCCGAAGAGGCCTAGCAAGACAATGTCCGCCAGCAGGCGCCAATGTGTAGACGCCGCCAGGAAGTCGGTGAAGTGCAGGATAGCCGCACCAGATTGTGCTGCGGCGGGCGTGGCGAAGTACAGGTCAATGCCGAATAGCGTCAGGCCAATTGCGCCAAATGGCACCAGCCCGATTTCTACTTTGTGGCCGGAAAGCCTTTCACACAGCATCGAACCGGCGCCGATGCCGAAAGAGAAAAACGTGAGCAGCAGAATGAACACGCTTTCATCGCCGCCCAGCACCTCGCGCGAGTAGGTTGGGAACTGCGCCAGCAACGTGGCGCCGTAAAACCAAAACCAGGAAATACCTAGCAGCGAGAGCCACACCGTGCGATTGGTTTTCGCGAAACGCAGGTTGCGCCAGGTCTCGCTGAAAGGATTCCAGTTGATAACGAGCTTCGCATCGACGGCGGGCGTGAGGGGAATATCGCGGCTGAACCACCAACCGAGCACGGCGATGGCCACCACCGTGGTGGCCGCATAGACGCCGGGCAGCATCGCCAGCACGGCGCCCAGCACCTCGCCGAGCAAGATGGCGACGAAAGTGCCCGTCTCGATCATGCCGTTGCCGCCCATGAGTTCTTCGGGCTTGAGGTGCTGCGGCAGGTAGCCGTACTTCACCGGCCCGAAGATTGTGGAATGCAGCCCCATCAGGAACAGCGCCGCCACCAGTTGCCACAGACTGTTAGTAAGGAAGCCCCAGGCGGCGAGGGACATCACCGCGATTTCGAACAGCTTGACCGCACGGGCAATGGTCGATTTCTCAAACTTGTCGGCAAGCTGTCCGCTGGTCGCCGAGAACAGAAAAAAAGGCAGAATGAACAAGCCGGGCAACAGCGTCGCCAGCGTCTTGCCGTCGATCTGTGTGAGCTGTCCGGCGCGAAAGATCACCAGCGTAATAAGCGCCGTCTTGAAGACGTTGTCGTTAAAAGCGCCGAGGAATTGCGTGAGGAACATCGGCAGGAAACGCCGCTCACGCATCAGCCCGAATTGGCTATGACTCATGAATAATCGGCCTTTCAGGTGGTGTGCTCGACGTAGTCGAGCACATTGCCGAAGATTTCGACGAGCAAGGCTTTATTGACCCAGAAATACACTTCCTTGCCCTCCTTGCGGCTGTCCAACACGCCCGCTTCGCGCAGGACTTTGAGGTGATGAGACACGGCGGAGCGAGATAGCGTTGAAACGTCCGCAATCTGACCGACATTCAACCGCTCGCCCGGTTCGAAGGTGAGGAGGATGCGCTGGCGGTGTTCATCGCCGAGGGCGGTGAATACCAGCGACATGTGTTGCCAGGTCGGCGGGATAGCGCGCAGGTAGTTTTTGTTCATATCGACATGATTGGTTATATCGATATGTCTGTCAAGCGACTCGCTACCGTCCATAGTGTTGCGGCGCAGCATCAATCGGTGATGACGCCAACTGATTGCAATATAAAGCAATTATTCGCGCGAGAAAGCGGCGACTGGCGTTCTGTTGGTTTGACATATCTTTTATAAGACTATAAACTTTCGGTCTTTCTGTGCGGCGGATTGCGCGCGTTGAACGTAGTTTTTGCAGCGCGCCATCGTTGGATTCGATGTTCCGAACGATATTTCTGCAAAGCGGCGCAATGTTGGTGCTCGCTGTTTTTGCCGGCTTGCTGGTTGGTACGCGCGGTGCGGTTTCGGCGATCTTGGCGGGTTTGGCAGTGGTAGTGCCTAACTTTCTGTTCGCTCTCAGATTAAAGATAATTTCGAGTAGGCCCGGTGCGTCCTATCCAGCGGCCTTCTTTATTGGGGAATTCGTCAAAGTAGCCTCGACCATCGCGTTGTTGGTGGCTGCCACGACGCTGTATCGTGATGTTCACTGGCTGACATTGCTGATCGCGTTAATCGTGGTGCTGAAAATGAATCTTTTTGCATTCTTATTGAAACTCTGATCATGGCCACCGAGCACGCTCCCACCGCATCGGAATACATTGTCCACCACCTGACTCATCTCACCAGTACGGGCGAGAAGCAGGCCAGCATTATCGATTTTTCGCTGTTTAACGTAGATACCCTGGTTTTCTCTCTGGCCATGGGCCTGCTGGCGGTGTTCATTATGGCGCTGGTCGCGCGTCGCATGACCTCCGGTGTGCCGGGTCGGCTGCAAGCCGCTATCGAAATCATTGTCGAAATGGTCGAGTCGCAGTCGAAAAATATCGTGCACGGCGACCGCACTTTCATAGCGCCTTTGGCCCTGACCGTATTCATGTGGGTGTTCTTCATGAACGCCATGGATTTGCTGCCGCTGGATTTGTTGCCCACCCTCTGGCAATGGATACAGCACGATCACGAAGCCAAGCTGCGCATCGTGCCAACTGCTGATTTGAACGGCACGCTGGGCATGTCCCTCGGTGTGCTGCTGTTGATGCTCTGGTACAACGTCAAGATCAAGGGCGTGGGTGGCTTCGTCCATGAACTTTTTGCTGCACCCTTCGGCGATAAGTTTTTTCTCTACCCCTTCAATTTCCTGCTGAACCTCATCGAATTCGCCGCTAAGTCGATTTCACTGGGCATGCGTTTGTTCGGCAACATGTATGCGGGCGAATTGATATTCATGTTGATCGCGTTGCTGGGCGGCGTTGCCACCTGGTGGGGCTTCGGTATGCACGTCATTGCCGGCACGGTGTGGGCCATTTTCCACATCCTCATCATTACCTTGCAGGCATTCATTTTCATGATGTTGACCCTGGTCTACATCGGGCAGGCGCACGAGGGCCACTAAGACTTACGTGCTGGCTGTATAGCGGTTTACTGTTTTAACTTTCATTTTCACAAGGAGTTGTTATGGAACACGTACTCGGTTTCGTTGCGCTGGCCTCTGGTCTGATCATCGGTCTGGGCGCTGTTGGCGCTTGTATCGGCATCGGCATCATGGGCAGCAAGTATCTGGAAGCGTCGGCTCGCCAGCCTGAGTTGATGAACGCCTTGCAGACCAAGATGTTCCTGTTGGCCGGCCTGATTGACGCGGCGTTCCTGATCGGCGTGGGTATCGCGATGATGTTCGCCTTCGCCAACCCGTTCATCCTCAAGTAATCGACTCCCAAACGTTTCTACGCTTTAAGGAGCGACTACCGTGAATCTGAACGCAACTCTATGGGCACAGCTCGTAGTGTTCTTCGTATTGGCCTGGTTCACCATGAAATTTGTGTGGCCGCCCATCATGAAGGCACTCGACGAGCGCGCACAGAAAATCGCTGACGGGCTTGCGGCTGCGGACAAGGCGAAATCCGAGCTGTCACAGACGGAAAAGAAAGTTGTCGATGAAATTCGCAAGGCCCGTGAATCGGCCGCCGAGCTGCGTGCCGGTGCCGAAAAGCAGGGCACGCAATTTATCGACGAGGCTCGCGCCGAAGCTGCCCGCATCATTACCCAAGCGCGTATCGCGGCCGAAGGCGAAGCTGCCGTTGCTGCGCAGCGCGCCAAGGAGGCCTTGCGCGAGCAAGTCGCTGTGCTGGCTGTCGCTGGCGCCGAGCGGATACTCCGTCGCGAAATCAACGCCCAGGCCCATGCTGATCTGTTGGCCAACCTGAAGCAGGAACTCAACTAAGCCATGGCCGAAAACGTCACCATCGCGCGTCCCTACGCCGAAGCGGCCTTTCAGCTAGCCAGGGGTACAACTGAGGGGGCTGGTGCTAACGCGCTGGCTTCGTGGCAGAAGGCGCTGGAACGTATGGCGGCTATCGCGGTGGATGCGCAAATGGCGGAATGCATCACCAATCCGCGCTTGCAGCCTGCCGAAGTGACGCGGTTGTTTCTTGACGTTGCCGGCGCCGGCCTCTCGGCCGATCAGCAGAACTTTGTGCATGTGCTGGTCGACAATGAGCGTCTGCAGGTTCTGCCCGAGATCAGCGAGCTATTCGTTGATCTCAAGAACATGCAGGAAGGTGTGCAGGAGGCCGCAATCTCCAGCGCATTCCCGCTCGATGACGCCATGTTGAGAAATCTCGTCGCTGAACTCGAAGCGCGCTTCAAGTGCAAGATCCGACCGACTGTCAGTCTCGATCCCGAGCTGATTGGCGGCGTCAAGATCGCCATCGGCGATCAGGTGATCGACGCATCCGTGCGCGGCAAGCTCGCAGCCATGGCTACGGCGCTAAAGAATTAGGAGCTTAAACATGCAACTCAATCCCTCTGAAATCAGCGATCTGATCAAGAGCAAGATTCAAAATCTGCAGCTCGCCGCGACCTCGCGTACCGAAGGCACGGTGGTGTCCGTGACGGATGGAATTTGCCGCGTGCACGGACTGGCCAACGCCATGCAAGGTGAAATGCTGGAGTTCCCCGGCGACACTTTCGGCCTGGCCATGAACCTCGAACGCGACTCCGTCGGTGCGGTGATTCTCGGCGCCTACGAGCACATTTCGGAAGGCGACACCGTGAAGTGCACGGGCCGCATTCTCGAAGTGCCCGTCGGTCCCGAGTTGTTGGGCCGTGTGGTCAACGCCCTCGGTCAGCCCATCGACGGCAAAGGCCCCATCACCGCCAAGCTCTCCGAGCCCATCGAAAAAATCGCCCCGGGCGTGATCTGGCGTAAGTCAGTCTCACAGCCGGTGCAAACCGGCCTGAAGTCCATCGACTCCATGGTGCCCGTCGGTCGTGGCCAGCGCGAGCTCATCATCGGCGACCGCCAAACCGGCAAGACCGCCGTCGCCATCGATACCATCATCAACCAGAAAGGTAAAGACCTCTTCTGCGTGTATGTCGCCATCGGCCAGAAAGCGTCGACCGTCAAGAACGTCATCCGCAAGCTTGAAGAAACCGGCGCGATGGCTTACACCGTTGTCGTCGTCGCCACTGCCTCCGAGTCCGCCGCTATGCAATACATCGCGCCTTACTCCGGTTGCACGATGGGCGAATACTTCCGCGACCGGGGTCAAGACGCGCTGATTATTTATGACGATTTGACCAAGCAAGCCTGGGCTTACCGCCAAATCTCCCTGCTGCTGCGCCGTCCGCCGGGCCGCGAAGCCTATCCTGGCGACGTGTTCTATCTGCACTCGCGTCTGCTCGAACGCGCCGCGCGCGTCAGCGAAGACTACGTCGAGAAATACACCAAGGGTGAAGTCAAAGGCAAAACCGGTTCGCTGACCGCGCTGCCCGTGATCGAAACGCAGGCCGGTGACGTGACCGCCTTCGTGCCGACCAACGTAATCTCGATTACTGACGGCCAGATCTTCCTCGAAACCGACTTGTTCAACGCCGGTATACGTCCCGCCATCAACGCCGGTATCTCGGTGTCGCGCGTCGGCGGTGCGGCCCAGACCAAAGTCATCAAGAAGCTCGGTGGCGGTGTGCGCCTGGCGCTGGCTCAGTACCGCGAACTCGCGGCCTTCGCGCAATTTGCTTCCGATCTCGATGAAGCCACCCGCAAGCAGCTTGAACGCGGCCGTCTGGTGACTGAGCTGATGAAGCAGGCGCAGTATTCGCCGATGCAGGTGGCTGAAATGGCTGTCACGCTGTTCGCCATTAACAAGGCTTACTTCGACGATGTCGAGGTAAAAAAAGCGCTGGCTTTCGAATCTTCCTTGCATCAGTACCTGCGCCAGAAATACGCAGCCGTGATGGACAAGATCGAAAGCACCAAGGATCTCGATGCCGACAGCGAAAAAGCGCTGGACGCTGCCATCGTGGAATTCAAGAAAACCTGGGCGTAAGCGCGAGGAACCTGCCATGCCAAGCGGCAAGGAAATACGCACCAAGATCAAGAGCGTGCAAAACACGCGCAAGATCACCAAGGCCATGGAGATGGTCGCTGCCTCGAAGATGCGCAAGGCCCAGGAGCGCATGCGCGCCGCGCGCCCCTATGGCGAGAAGATTCGCCGCCTGGCCGCCAATCTTTCGCAAGCCAACTCCGAGTACAAGCATCCCTTCCTGAATAAGGTCGAGAGCTTGAAGCGCGTCGGCCTCATCGTCGTGACCACGGACAAGGGCTTGTGCGGCGGTCTCAACACCAACGTGTTGCGCATCTGCCTGGCCAGGATTAAGGAATGGGATGGCGCCGGCGTCAGTGACATACGCGTCAGCGCCATCGGTTCCAAGGGGCTCGGCTTTATGCAGCGCCTCGGCGCGAAAGTGGTCTCCAACGTCACGCATCTTGGTGACACGCCGCATCTTGAAAAGCTTATCGGCCCGGTGAAAGTGATGCTGGATGCCTTCCAGGCTGGTGAGCTGGATGCGGTTTACATGAGTTACACGCGCTTCATCAACACCATGAAGCAAGAGCCAGTGCTGGAACAATTGCTGCCGCTCACTGGTGAGCGTCTCGGTGAATCCGAGCACGGCTGGGATTACATCTACGAGCCGGAAGCGCAAACCGTGGTCGATGAACTGCTTGTGCGTTACGTTGAAGCACTGGTGTACCAGTCGGTAACGGAAAATCTCGCGTCCGAGCAATCCGCCCGCATGGTCGCCATGAAAGCGGCCTCCGACAATGCCGGCACCGTAATCAACGAACTGCAGCTGATCTACAACAAGACCCGTCAAGCCGCGATCACGAAAGAAATTTCTGAGATCGTCGCTGGCGCAGCGGCGGTTTAACACCGCAGCACGTATAGCAGCTGTTTAATCGAATTTATTGTTTGGGGAAAGACGATGAGTCAAGGTGAAATCGTTCAGTGCATCGGCGCGGTGGTGGACGTTCAGTTCAAGCGCGATGAGATGCCGAAAATTTATGACGCCCTCACCATGGACGGCTCCGAGCTGACGCTGGAAGTTCAGCAACAGTTGGGTGACGGCGTGGTGCGCACCATTGCGCTGGGTTCTTCCGACGGTTTGCGCCGCGGCATGACGGTGCAAAACACCGGCAAGCCTATTTCCGTGCCTGTCGGCAAAGCCACGCTCGGCCGCATCATGGACGTGCTGGGCAAGCCTATCGACGAGGCGGGGCCCATTGCTACCGAAGACCGTCGCTCCATCCACCAAAAGGCACCCAGCTTCGAAGACCTTGCACCGAGCCAGGAACTGCTCGAAACAGGAATCAAGGTGATTGACTTGGTTTGCCCCTTCGCCAAGGGCGGCAAGGTTGGCCTGTTCGGTGGCGCCGGCGTGGGCAAGACGGTGAACATGATGGAACTCATCAACAACATCGCCAAGCAGCACGGTGGATATTCCGTGTTTGCCGGTGTGGGCGAGCGTACCCGCGAGGGCAACGACTTCTACCACGAAATGAAAGATTCCAACGTGCTCGACAAGGTCGCGCTGGTATACGGCCAGATGAACGAGCCGCCGGGCAACCGTCTGCGCGTCGCGCTGACCGGCCTGACCATGGCCGAGCACTTCCGCGACGAAGGCCGCGATGTGCTGTTCTTCGTCGATAACATCTACCGCTTCACGCTGGCCGGTACCGAAGTGTCCGCGCTGCTCGGCCGTATGCCTTCCGCCGTGGGCTACCAGCCGACGCTGGCCGAAGAAATGGGTCGCCTGCAAGAGCGCATCACCTCCACCAAAACAGGCTCCATCACCTCGGTGCAAGCCGTGTATGTGCCGGCGGATGACTTGACTGACCCGTCGCCCGCCACCACCTTCGGCCACTTGGACGCAACCGTCGTGTTGTCGCGTGACATCGCCTCGCTGGGTATCTATCCCGCCGTCGATCCGCTCGACTCAACCTCGCGCCAGGTCGACCCCAACGTCATCGGCGAAGAGCACTATTCGACGACGCGCGCCGTGCAGCAAACGCTGCAACGCTACAAAGAATTGCGCGACATCATCGCCATTCTTGGCATGGACGAACTCGCACCCGAAGACAAGCTGGCCGTCTCGCGCGCCCGCAAGATCCAGCGCTTCCTCTCCCAGCCTTTCACGGTTGCTGAAGTGTTCACGGGCTCGCCCGGCAAGTACGTGCCGCTCAAGGAAACCATCCGTGGTTTTAAGATGATCGTTAATGGTGAATGCGACCACTTGCCCGAGCAGGCTTTCTACATGGTCGGCGACATCGACGAAGCATTCGAAAAGGCCAAAACACTACAATAAGCGCCGCAATAAGGTGTAAGGGGGCGAGATCACCTTCGCTCCCCACCTCACGAGGAAAGAGACATGGCAATGACCGTACACGTCGACATCGTCAGCGCGGAAGAATTGATTTTTTCGGGTCTGGCCGAGTTCGTCGTTCTGCCGGGTGAAGCCGGCGAGCTAGGTATTATGCCCGGCCACACGCCGCTACTCACCCGCATCAAAGCCGGCGCCGTGCGCGTCAAGCTGCCCGATCAAGCCGAAGAGGAACTCGTCTTCGTCGCCGGCGGTATGTTAGAAGTGCAACCGAATCTGGTTACCGTCCTGGCCGACACCGCCATCCGCGGCAAAGACCTAGACGAAGCCAAGGCCCTAGACGCCAAAAGGCGAGCTGAAGAAACCATGCAGAACAAAGGCTCCGAGATGGAGTATGCCCAGGCCCAAGCTGAACTCGCCGAAGCCATCGCTCAACTCGCCGCGATCCAGAAACTGCGCAAAGGGCACTGAGCAAAAAGCAAGGCTAAAAGTAAGGCTCTAGTGCTCTTAACTGATGATGCGCTCATCCTTTGACTGCCATCGCAAGCAAGGACGCGGGTTTCAGCGAACCGCCGTGTGCCCGGTCAATGGCGCGGAACCAACCGAGATAGCTGTCGAGGTATCGCGTGGCGACGCCCTTGAACCGACGTATCCA
>Ga0209181_10006175_pt1 | contig 16912 bp, 9 predicted proteins | sample MAT05_FD_187208 | JGI IMG/M metagenome (GOLD analysis project Ga0209181, IMG submission 187208) | Freshwater microbial communities from Lake Fryxell liftoff mats and glacier meltwater in Antarctica - MAT-05 (SPAdes) (version 2) | ecosystem: Environmental > Aquatic > Freshwater > Ice > Liftoff...
TCGCGCCTCCGCCCACCGTCACGACGGGTTGCGGCACGGACGGCGGCACCGGCGGCACTGCCGGCACGGGCACCGGCGGCGCGCCCATCAACGGCAGCGGTGGAGTCACGGCATCGGGCGGCGCAGCAACCGGCGGTGGCCCGCCGATCGACAGCCAGCTGGGCCTAGGTCAGTACTCGGGTACCGGCAACTCGAGCGAACGGTACGCGCAAGGCGACGTCTACCGCAACGGCACTGGCTACAAGTTCATTGCCAACGGCTGGGGACGGAAGTGGATCAGTCACAGTATCTCTTGGAACGGGACCTCGTTCAACGTCGCATCGCTCAACGGTATTCAGGACGACGACTATTCACCGGCCGGCTACCCCACGGTTTTTTGCGGCCAGTATTCCAATCCACCCATCCAATCGGCTGGCACATGTGGCTTACCAGCAGCCATCAGCTCGCTCACCACGCTCAAGACGGGCTGGCGCTGGACGGCCAACGGCAATGGTCAATACAACGCAGCCTGGGACATCTGGCTGGGCAACGGTGGCTCTCTGTCCTCCTACCTCATGGTGTGGTTGCGCGACCCGCCGGGCCAGCAGCCTGCAGGCTCGGCTGCGGGTGCCAACATCACCGTCGCCAACGTACCGGGTACCTGGACAGTCTGGACGGGTAACGTCAACGGTATCCCGATCGTCAACTACATCAAGCCGGAGGGTCAGGACATTTACGAACTCGAGTTCGACGTCATGGACTTCTACCGCGACGCCAACTCGCGCGGCTACCCCCTGCCAGGTTCGCAGATCCTCAGCGTCGCCGTCGGTTTCGAGGTCTGGAATGGCCCAGTCACCAACATCGCCTCCAACGATTTCTACGTCGACGTGAACTGAATCGGTCCGGGGACCGTTGTCCCTCGGAGAGGCGCGCGTGCTAAAGCACGACGCGCCTTTTGCGTTTTCATGCCTCGGGTTCGGGCGCTTCGTTCGTTTCGGGAGGCGCAACGGAGTTCCACAATCGGAGGATCATTACGCTCTGAACTGAGCGGCGCTTGGGGCCTCAGATGAGCGAATCAGAAGTGTCGATTTTCGTGCTTCCATCAAGTGCTGCGCGATCGTCGCGCTAACCGTTCGGATCCACTGGACTTGGAAAGCTCCCCACGATCGAATTCCCATGAAAGTGAAACTTAGGCAGGTCGATCGCCTTGATAGGGCTTCCACGGCAGCTTACACCTAGGCCATGACTTCAGCGTTTCGGACGGTTGTGGGTATTTCGATTTTGGCCGGCCTGACGGCCATGGGTTGTGATGGCGGCACTGGTGACGGTCCGGATCCGGCAACGGGCGGTACTGGCGCGGGTGTTGGTGGGACCGGCGCGGGCACCGGCGGAGCAAGCTCTGGCGTTGGTGGCACGGGCACGGGCACGGGCGGATCGACTCCGGCTGTGGGCGTTCCTCTCATTCCCGCGAACGGCTGGGTCGACGGCGCCAGCAACAAGCTGCTCATCCAGGGCGCCATGTTTTCGTTCGCGGACGATACCACTAAAACGGGCTTGACGGACGACTTCACGGGCGCGAACGCTTGCATTAGCGGAACTGCCGCCATGGTTCCGGCCACCTGCGCCCCGGCGACCGATTGCTTCAGTGTCGTGTGGGGAGCAGCCATCGGGTTCAACCTGAACCAGCCGATGGTCGAGGGCCCTGGTGGCGTGATGGTGGGCGGCGATGCCATCGCATTCGACGCAACGGGCCTGAAGGGCTTCGGCTTCAGCATCACGGGCGACGCAATCCCCACGACGCTCCGCTTCAAGGTCGAGAACGCGGCTGGCGAATTCTGCACCCCCCTGGCCAAGCCGATTGTGGCCGGCGCCAACACCGTTCTGTACAGCGACCTGCTAACGGAATGCTGGACCACCGGTGGTACGAGCCCCGACGGTGCGGGTCTGATCAAAATCGCGTGGCAGGTCGTCACCAACAACGCCAGCGAAGTCCCCTTCGACTTCTGCGTGTCGGACGTCGTCGCCATCGAGAAATAAAGAACAAGAGCCGTCGCGGCTCCCAGCAAAAAGGCCATCGACTTCGCGTCGATGGCCTTTTTCATGTCTGAAGTACCGAACGGCAAGTGTGACCAACCTCACTGTTCACGTCTGATCGCAACGGCAAGTGTGACCAACCTCACTCTGCCGTCGCTTTTCGCGCTTCAGTTGTAGCTCATGCCCAGGGCGTGGAAGCCCTTGTCTACGTAGACCACGGAGCCCGTCATGCCGCTGGCCAGCGGGCTCGAGATGAAGGCGGCAAAGTTGGCGACTTCTTCTTGCGTCAGCCGCTCCTGCAGCGGCGCGTGCTGGGCGTAGTGCTCGATGTAGTCGTTCACGACGCCGGTGGCGTTGGCCGCGCGTGACGCAAACGGACCGGCCGAGATGGTGTTGATGCGCAGGCCGTGGCGACGGCCGATTTGGTACGACAGGTAGCGGGTGTCGCTCTCCAGTGCGGCTTTGGCCGACGACATGCCACCGCCGTAGCCGTGGATGACCTGAACGGCCGCCAAGTAGCTGAGGCTCAACACCGAGCCGCCGCGGTTCATCATCGGCGCAAACTTGGACACCATGGACACCAGCGAGTAGGTGCTGACGCTGAGTGCGGCCAAGTAGCCTTTGCGGCTCGTGTCGATCAGGTCGAGCGCGACCTCGGGGCCGTTGGCCAGAGAGTGGACGAGAATGTCGAGCGAGCCGTCGCCAAAGTCGTTCTTCCAGCCGTCCGCCAAGCCCTGGATGGTGAAGTCGCCTCGCTCCGCGTAGCGCTTGTTCTCTTTCACTTCGGCAGGGACGTCGTCCATCGTGTCGAAGGCTGCGTCGAGCGGATAGACCTTCTCGAAGTCGAACAGCGTGCCGTCGGGCAGGGTGCGAGCCTCGTCCAATTTGCCGCGGCGCAGCATGGTCTCGAAGATGCCCATGGCGGGTGGCCAGGACGCGACGCAGACGCTGGCGCCGCACTCGGCGAGGGCTTTGGCGATGGCAAAACCAAAGCCGCCAGCGTCGGATACACCAGCAATGAGAGCACGCTTACCGCGCAGGTCGATGTTCGGCATGTGATGCGCGTTTTTCCTTCGGGCCCGGGGTGCTGGCAAGAGGCTGCCCGCGCTTTTTGGCCAAACTGGCTCGGGTCGCGGGTTGCAAGTGCGAAGAAATAAGCGCGCCTCCGGCTTTTGACAGCGCCCCGTCGGCGGGGGAGCGTCCCCCACATGGCAACGACGACTCCCTTGAGTCAGCTCCAGGCCGGAATGCAGCTGGTGGTGGGCGGAAATCGGCTCGTCACCGTCGATGCAGAACTGGCCGCGCGCTTCGGTCCGGGCGACAGCCTGGCGGTGGTCGAGCGCACCGGCGAAGTGCTCCACATTCCGGCTGCCGAAGCCGATGTCGCGAACCGAGCCGTCGAGCGCACGCATCGAGCCTTTGCCGCCATGTCGCAGGTGACCGATGGCCAGATCACATCGTTTTTTCTGAACTTTGCCGAACGTCTCGCCGACGAGGCCACCTGGGCCCAGATCGTCCGTGCCAACATCGACGACCTGAACGACGCCAAGGCGCGTGGTCGCTCGACGACGCGTCTGGAAGCGACCGAGGCCATGCGGCAGGGCATGATCTCGGGACTGCGCGTTTGGGCCGAGCTCGGTTCCGTGCGGGGGCGCGTGCTCGAAGTCGTCGACCACGGCACTTGGAAGGCCGAATTGGTCGGAGCGGAACTCGGCGTCGTCGCCTTCGTGTTCGAAGGGCGACCCAACGTCGTCGCCGACGCGACGGGTGTGCTGCGCGGCGGCAACACCGTCGTCTTTCGCATCGGGCGCGATGCACTCGGCACCGCCAGGGCAATTCTGCGTCTCGCCACGACCCCCGCGCTTGTCGCGGCAGGTTTGCCCCAAGACGCAGTCACCGTGGTCGACAGTGCGTCACACGCCGCTGGCTGGGCGCTCTTTCGCGACTCGCGGCTGTCGTTGGCCGTCGCCCGCGGTTCGGGCCCGGCCGTGGCCACGCTGGGCAGCTTGGCGCAGAGCGCGGGCGTCCCGGTCAGCTTGCACGGCACCGGTGGCGCTTGGCTCGTCGTCGACGCCGACACGACAGCCGAGCAACTGAGCCAAAACGTCTTCGACTCGCTCGACCGCAAGGTCTGCAACACGATGAACACCTGCTGCATCTTGCGCAGCCAGGCGACGCGCCTCGTGCCCGCTTTCCTCGAAGGGCTCCAGCGCGCGGCCTTGCGGCGACAAAGCCCCTTCAAGCTGCACGTGACCCAGTGCGACGTGGGCCTCGTGCCGAGCGAACTGTTCTCGCGCACCGTGGCCGTAGGGCGCGCCGAGGGTCCGACGAACGAAGCGCAAGCCCAAGCCATCGGCGTCGAGTCACTCGGTCGCGAATGGGAGTGGGAGGACTCACCCGAGGTGACCCTCACTTTCGTCGATTCGCTCGAGCAAGCGGCACAGTTGTTCAATCGCTACAGCCCGCAGTTCGTGGCCTGCTTGTTGTCCCAGCGCCCCGAAGCGCAGGCCGCCTTCTTTGCGCAGGTGAACGCGCCGTTCGTCGGTGACGGCTTCACGCGTTGGGTCGACGGTCAGTACGCGCTGTCGCGTCCCGAGCTGGGCCTGTCCAACTGGGAGAACGGCCGACTGTTCGGTCGCGGCGGCGTGCTGAGCGGCGATAGCGTCTTCACCGTGCGCACCCGCGTGAGCGGTACGGCCAGCGGCAAGCCGCGCAGCTGAACCGTCGGCGGCGGTTGGCCGTCACTCGACGAAGTAGATGTCGTCGATCCAGAAGTCGACGACGCTCGCCGAGTCAGGTGGGTCCATCGTGAAGTGGATGGCGTAGGCCTTCGTGGGGTCGAATACCGGAACGCGCGTCGCAGCCAGCGAAAGCTCGATCGTCTGCCATTGGTCGACAGTGAGAGTTCGCTGGCCGAGTGGCGCATGGGGGACACAGGCTGGATCCGGACATTTAGGCGCCGTTCGTGACGGCTCGTCTTCGATGGCGATACGCAGGGTCCGCGCCGCGCTGCTCGACCCGCGAGCGCGCACGATAAGCTTGGTGTAGCTAGAGATGTCTATCGCGGTGATCGTGCTGGGCGCGTTCAAAGACACGTAGACCCCGAGGCCCCAGGACCCCGCAGAAAAGCCTGTCACGTGAACGCGAAACGCCTGGTTGCTGGAGTCGCCGGGATCGACCTCGACCATGTCGACGAGGTTTTGAACCCAGTCGCCCCCGTTGGCCGACGTGTCGATGTAGCGGTCCCAACCTCCTGCGAACGGAGCATTCGTGTAGGTCGGTCCTTGCTCGAGATCGTCGATGAGCACGTAAGTCCCGACCGCGCCGCCGCTGCCGTCGCCACCCGTGCCGCCGACCGGCTCGCCGCCCAAGCCGTCGCCACCCGTGCCGAACCCTCCGCCACTCGGCGTGCCGCCTGAGCCGCCGTCCACTGGTCCCCCACCGTTGGCAGTTCCTCCGCTCGTGCCACCCACGGACGCGTTGGTGTCGTCGAACATTCCTTCGCCGTACACGCTGCATGCGGGCGGCACTGCCAGGGCCAAGACAAAAAGGACTGAGAGCGACTTCACCTGGTGAAGGCTAGCGCAGCCCGATTCGGAAACAATCATCCGGTGACAGCGCATACACTTCTTGGCGCCTAGTCCACGCACGAAGGAAAAGTGAAGTCAGGGGCTTCTTTGGCCCCGGACCACTCCTTCACACACAAACTCGCACGCAGCCCTACATATGCAAGCGCTCACATCTCGCGAATGCGACCGTCGACCCCGAGTGCCGCTTCACGAATGGCTTCGGACAGGGTCGGGTGCGCGTGGCAGGTGCGCGCCAAGTCTTCGGAGCTGGCTCCGAACTCGATGGCTGCGACTGCTTCGGCGATCAGGTCGCCAGCGCGAGGACCGATGATGTGGACGCCCAAGATGCGATCCGTCTTGGCGTCGGCCAAGATCTTGACCTTGCCGTCGGTCGAGTTGAGAGCACGCGCACGACCGTTGGCGCTGAAGGGAAAGATGCCCTTCTTGTAGTTCACGCCGCGCTCGCCCAGCTGCTCTTCTGTGCTGCCCACGGTGGCGATTTCCGGATGCGTGTAGACGACGCCCGGAATCGCTCCGTAGTTCACGTGGCCATAGCCGTTGACGATGGCCTCGACGCAAGCGACGCCTTCTTCTTCGGCTTTGTGCGCCAACATCGCGCCGCCAATGACGTCACCAATGGCGTAAACGTCGCGCACGTTGGTGCGGTAGTGGCCGTCGACGACCACGAAACCGCGGCGATCCAGCTCGACGCCCAGCTCTTGCAGACCGAGGCCCGCGGTGTTGGGCCAGCGTCCGGCAGCCAACAGCACGCGGTCGGCGCGAATCGACTCTTGGCCGTCCACGTCGACGATGCAACCGTCGCCGTCCCGGCGCGCCGACGTGACCTTGGAGCCCAAGCGGAAATCGAAGCCCTGCTTCTTGAACAGCTTGAGCGCCTCCTTGGCGATTTCGACATCCATGCCGGGCAGGATACGGTCCAAATACTCGACAACGGTCACCTGGGAGCCGAGGCGACGCCACACGGAGCCCATCTCGAGGCCGATGTAGCCCGCGCCAATCACGACCAAGTGACCGGGCACCTCGGGGTACGAGAGCGCTTCGGTGCTGGTGCCGATCTTGTCGCCGTCTAGCTCGACGCCCTTGAGCGAAGCCACCACCGAGCCGGTGGCGACGACGATGTGCTTGGCGGTGAGCGCCGTGATCGTGCCGTCGGGAGCTTCGACCGAGAGGCGACCGGGAGCCTGGATGCTGCCACGGCCGAGGTAGCGCGTGATCTTGTTCTTGCGGAACAAGTAGTCGACGCCGCCGGTGAGGCCCGAAACGATCTGCTCCTTGCGGGCCATCATCTTGCCGAGATCGAACTCGACCGAGCCCACGTTGACGCCGAAATCACCCAAGTGATTCTTGGCTTCGTCGTAGCGCTCGGTGGACTCCAACAGGGCCTTGGAGGGAATACAGCCCACGCGCACGCAGGTGCCGCCCAGTGTCGATTCCATTTCGACGCAGGCGGTGTTGAGACCCATTTGCGCGGCCCGAATGGCCGCGATGTAGCCGCCGGGGCCACCGCCGATGATCACGATGTCGTGCTGACTCATGTTTTTTCAGACCTCGAGCAAGATGCGGCTGGGCGACTCGATGCACTCTTTGACGCGCTTCAAGAACGAGACGGCCTCGCGCCCATCGACCACGCGGTGGTCGTAGGTGAGCGCCAAGTACATGATCGGACGAATCTCGACCTTGCCGTTCAGGGCCACCGGGCGCTCCACGATATTGTGGAGACCCAAGATGCCACTCTGCGGTGGGTTGACGATCGGCGTCGACAGCATCGAGCCGTAGATGCCGCCGTTCGAGATAGTGAACGTACCGCCCTGCAGCTCTTCGAGCTTGATCTGATTCGCCTTGGCGCGAACACCGAGTTCACCAATCGTCTGCTCGACCTCGGCGAAGCTCAGACGGTCGGCGTTGCGAATCACGGGCACGACCAGCCCCTTGCCACCGCCAACGGCGACGCCGACATCATAGTAGTTCTTGTAGATAATCGAGCGCTCGCGCACCTCGGAGTTCACCGCGGGGAACTCCTTGAGTGCCTCGATGGCCGCCTTCACGAAGAAGGACATGAAGCCCAGCTTCAGGCCGTATTTCTTGGTGAACTGATCCTGGTACTGCTTGCGCAGCTCCATCACGGCCGACATGTCGACTTCGTTGAAAGTCGTGAGCAGCGCCATCGTCTGCTGGGACTGCACCAGCCGCTCGGCGATCTTGCGACGCATCGGGCTCATGGCCACCACCTCTTCGCCGCGTTCGTCCGCCACGTACGGCGGAAGCGGCGGAGCCTTGACAGCAGCCGGACCGCGCGTCTCGACGTGACGCTCCGCGTCCTCCTTCAGGATGCGGCCACCGGGGCCTGTCGCGCGCACGTCGGCAGCGTCGGCATCGGCCTCGGCCAAGACGCGACGAGCCGCCGGCATCACGCGAGCAAACGCCTGGGGCGGCAGGGATTTGCGGACGTCGTTCTCGTCCTCTTCCAGCGCGGGCTCGTTCTTCGCGGCAATCGGTGCAGGTGCCTCGGCGGCCGGAACCGACGCTGCGGGCGCTGCTTGCGCGGGCGCTGCTTTGCCGGGCGACCCAGCGGCCGAAGCCGGATCGACGGCCCCTTCCGTCAGCATACCGATCACGTCACCGACGTGGGCTTCTTTGCCGTTGCCGATCAGGATCTTGCTGATCACGCCATCCGCCGGCGACGGCAGCTCCACCGTCACCTTGTCGGTTTCGATGACGACGATGATCTCGTCACGGCGCACGGAGTCGCCTTCCTTTTTCAACCACTCGCCGATCTGCACTTCGGTGATCGACTCGCCAGCTGGTGGCACCTTCAACTCAATGGCCATCCGTCGGGATCCCTCGTTCAAGCTTTGGACAATTGCGGTTTATCGTAGAAACAGTAGCGGTTTGTGATGCACACCGGGCTCAGCCGAACGCAGCGTCCATGAGTCGCTGCTCTTCGAGCTTGTGGGAATGCGCGGAGCCTGTAGCCGGGCTGGCCGAAGCAGCGCGGCAGGCCACCTTCAGCGGGTATTGGCCGAGCGCGACGTCGCTGAACAAGTTGCGGATGTAGCGCCAGGCGCCCATGTTTTCCGGCTCGTCCTGGACCCAGACCAGCGGCGTTCCGGGCGCGTAGGCCGCGAGAGCGGTCCGCAGGTGCTCGTCTCGCAGCGGGAACAGCTGCTCGACGCGCAAGATGGCGATGTCGTCGCGCTTGCGCTCGGCGCGCTGACGCAAGAGCTCGAAGTAAACCTTGCCCGAGCATAGGAACACCTTGCTGGTACCCGCCGCGATCGAGGATGAGTCTTGGCTGGGGCGCTCGTCTGCCAGGATGCGCTGGAACGAGCCATGCACCAGGTCGTCGATCGGACTGACTGCGTCGGGCAGACGCAGCAGGCTCTTGGGCGTGAAGACGATGAGCGGCTTGCGCCAGGGGCGCATGACCTGCCGGCGCAGCAGGTGGAAGTACTGCGCAGGTGTGGTGGGCTGACAGACCTGGATGTTGTCCTCCGCAGCCAAGGTCAAGAAGCGCTCGATGCGGGCGCTCGAGTGCTCGGGGCCTTGGCCTTCGAAACCATGCGGCAAGAGCAGCGTCAGGCCGCTCAGGCGCTTCCACTTGTCTTCGGCGCTGACGATGAACTGATCGATGATCACCTGCGCGGCGTTCATGAAATCGCCGAACTGCGCTTCCCAGATGATCAAGCCATCCGGCCAATCGAGGCTGTAGCCGTACTCGAAGCCCATGACGCCCGACTCGCTGAGCGGGCTGTTGTAGATCTCGATTGGCGCCTGATCGGTGGCCAGCTTCGACAGCGGCACATAGCGACGGCCGGTCTCGACGTCGTGCAGCACGGCGTGGCGGTGGCTGAAAGTGCCTCGGCCGCAATCCTGACCGGTGAGACGCACGCGCGTCTTCTGCTGCGTCACCAGGCTGGCGAAAGCCAGCGTCTCGGCAGCGCCCCAATCGAACGACTTGCGACCTTCGCCCATCTCGCTACGCGTCTTGAGCAGGCGCTGGATCTTCTTGTGGGCGTTGAAATCGCTGGGGATGTCGCCCAGCTTGCGCATCAGGTCTTGGAGCACCTCGAGCGGCACGCCGGTATCGACGTCAGCCACGTCGACTTCGGGTCCACCGCAGTAGCCTTGCCAAACGCCGCCAAGCCAATCGTGCGTGCGCACGTAGTCGGCGCGACGCGCCTCGCTCAGCTCGGTCTCCAAGTGCTCCCGGCGCTCGATGGCGATCTGATCGGCCTCTTCGCGCGTCACTTCACCCAGAGTGAGCAAGTGCGAGAGGTAACCGTCGCGCACGCTCTCGCGCTCGGCGATGGCCTTGTAGAGCAAAGGCTGCGTGAAGGCCGGCTCGTCGGTCTCGTTGTGACCGTGACGGCGGTAACCGTACATGTCGATCACGACGTCGCGCGAGAAGGTGCGCCGGAAATCCATGGCCAAATGCACGACCTGGGCGACGGCTTCCGGATCTTCGCCGTTCACGTGGAAGATCGGGATCTGCAGCATCTTGGCCACGTCGGTCGCATAGGTCGTCGAGCGACCTTCGGAGGGCGGCGTCGTGAAGCCAATCTGGTTGTTGACGATCACGTGCAGCGTGCCGCCGGTCTGGTAGGCCTCGAGCTGCGAGAGGTTCAGCGTCTCCTGCACGATGCCTTCACCGGCGAACGCAGCGTCGCCGTGGATCAGGATCGAGCACTTGCGCGTGCGCGACGTGTCGCCCATGCGGTCCTGCTTGGCGCGACAGCGGCCTTGCACGACGGTGTTGACGTACTCGAGGTGGCTCGGGTTGAAGCACAGCGACAAGTGCGCGCGCTTGCCGCTGGCCGACACGTAGTCCGAGCTGTGACCCAGGTGGTACTTCACGTCGCCCGAGCCCATGTAGAGTTCGGGATCGATGTCCTCGAACTCGCGGAACACAGCGCGCGCGCTCTTGCCCAGGATGTTGGCCAAGACGTTGAGGCGGCCGCGGTGCGCCATGCCCAGCACGATCTCGTTCACACCGTGAGCGGTGGCGCGCTCGATGGCGAACGACAACAGCGGGATGAGGCTCTCCGAGCCCTCGAGCGAAAAGCTCTTGGCGCCCAAAAACTTCTTTTGGATGAACTCCTCGAAGATCACGGCGTCGTTCAGCTTCACCAGGATGCGCAGCTGCTCGTCCCGGCTCAGCTTCACGCGATTGAGCGAGCCCTCCATGCGATCTTGAAGCCAGTTCTTCACCTCCAAATCGTCGATGTGCATGAACTGCACGCCGATCGAGCGGCAGTAGGTGCTGCTCAGACGGTGAATGATTTCGCGCAGCGTGAGCGACTCGGCGCCGAAGATGGTGCGGCTCGAGAACACGCGATCCATCTCTTCGGGGCGCAGATCGTAGAAAGCCGGATCCAGCTCGAGCTGGCCGCCGCGCGGCAGGCCCAGCGGATCGATCTGAGCCACCATGTGGCCGCGAACGCGGTAGGCGCGAACGAGAGCGTCGACCCGATCCTGCAGCACCGCCGCATCAGAAACACCCGAAGGCGCGCCTACGCCGTTGCTTTTGCCGTTGCCGTTCTTCACGCTCGTCTGCGGCGGAGGAACGAAGGTCGAGGGTCCGGGATTGAACACCGAACGCGCCTTGAACGAAGGCCCCAATTGTGGGCTCTTCGTGAACGCTTCCGAGCTGCCGTCGCGCTCGAAGTGAGCGCGCCAATCGGCAGGTACCGAGCTGGGGTCGTGAAGAAAGTCTGCGTAGAGGCCTTCAACGAAAGCGATGCTCATCGTGCTGGCGCTGGCGGAGTCGGACATGGTGAATCAATCAGGGAGTGGGGAAGGAAAGACGCCGGGAACCTAGCGGTCTAAACGCTTAAATCTACGGCAATTTGGAGTTTGCTCAGGGCGCGGGCCCGCTGCCGCAACGGCAAGCGCTTGGGCCGACATAAGCACACATGGCAGCACTAGGCCCGATCTGGTGCGCGTCTGCGCTTCCACGCCGCAACTGCCTTACCTGGAGCGGTTCCACTCGATTTAGAAATAATCTGGAAACAATCGTCAAGCGCCGTGCCGGGCGCGCGGCCGACGACTGGCCACCACCGGTTGGACCCGCAAGTAGCCTTCGCGCAGAAACGCGAACACCTGCTGCGACAACGCTTCGGCGCTCTCTTCGGCGAGGCCCAAAGTGACGGCTTGGTAGAGCAGTTCTTTGAGCGCGCCGATCGTCATGTACGCCAGCACGCGTGGCTCACCATCGGCGACGACGCCGAGCGCCTGACCGTCCTTGAGGCTCTCGGTGAGCAGCTGCACGACTGCGTCGTAAAAGGTCCCGAGCTTGCGCTCGAACTCCGGATCGACACCGACGGCGTCGGTGAACAAGATCTTGGTGAGTGAGCGTTCTGCCAAGCACACGCGCAGGATGCCGCGGATGTTCTCGAGCACTTGATCGGCCACGGGGCGGCTCGGATCGTCGGTCGCGATGGTGATGATGGCGGACGTGATGCGTTCGGCGAAGCCATCCATCAGCTCGGAGAAGGCATCCCGCTTGTCGCCGAAGTACAGGTAGAAGGTGCCGCGTGCCACTCCGGCCTCGGCCACGACGTCGTCCACCGTCGAGCGTGCGTAGCCACGTTTGGCGAACACGTCGCGCGCGGCCTTGAGGATCTGCTCGCGGCGCTCGGCCTTGGACACGGCCAGGTTGCCGCGCGAGGTCGCTGCGGCGCGCACCCCCTTCGCTGCGCTCTTCTTTTTCCGGACGACCGGCACGGGGTCACGGTGCGGCAAGAGCAGGGCCGAAACAACCCCGGGCCTGGCCGGATGCCTCTGGAGCCCCGGCCCCGGCCCGTGTGGGCGCGGTCTCGCCCGGCAAAGCCTCGTGTTCGGCGCGCTTGGCTTTGGGCGCTCTCCGGCTACTGTACGCACACTGACGTCAGCGTCAGTGACACTCGTGTCAGTATGGTGGAACGGGTCTCCCCCGACCACGTCGAAGCAGATCGGGCGATATCGATGAACACTAGAGTGAGCACGCGAGGCGAACTGGTCATTGGCTTGGACGTCGGATCCACCACCGTGAAGGCGGTCGTGATCGATTCGAGCACCAAGGAGATGCTCTGGCACCACTACGAGCGCCATCACACCAAGCAGCCCGAAAAGTGCCTGGAGCTTCTGGAGTCGATCCTCGCGGCCTTCCCCGACGTCGATCCGACCGACTTCCGCATCTACGCTACGGGCTCGGGTTCGGGTCCGATCTGCGAGCCGACGGGCGCCAAGTTCGTCCAAGAAGTGAACGCCGTGACCTTGGCGGTCGAAGAAAAGCACCCCGACGTGCTGAGCGTGATCGAGCTGGGCGGCCAGGACGCCAAAATCATCATGTTCAAGCGGGATCCGAACACCGGCGCCAAGACGGCCACCACGTCGATGAACGACAAGTGCGCCAGCGGAACCGGCGCCACGATCGACAAGTGCATGATCAAGGTCGGCGCAGAGCCCGGCTTCGCCACCAGCCTGCGCTTCGACGACTCGAAGCTGCACCATGTCGCAGCCAAATGTGGCGTGTTCGCCGAGACCGACATCGTCAACTTGGTCAAGACCGGCATTCCCAAGGGCGAGGTGCTCAACTCTTTGGCCGACGCCATCGTCAACCAGAACCTCAGCGTGTTGACGCGCGGCAACACGCTCAAGTCCCGCGTGCTCCTGCTGGGCGGACCCAACACCTACCTGCCCTTCCTGCAGGATTGCTGGCGCAAGCGCATTCCGCAGACCTGGATCGATCGAGGCTACGACTACCCCAAGGACATCCCGGTCGAAGAGCTGATCTTCGTGCCAAAAAATGCCGATCTGTACGCCGCTTTCGGCGCAGCGGTATTCGGTTTGGCCGAGACGGACGCGGCCGTCGGACGCTTTCGCGGTGTGCAGCCGCTCTACGAGTTCATCAAGAACGGCCGCCGCGCGCGTTTGGGTGAACAGGCGGGCCCGCCGCTCTCCGTCACCGACGAAGAAACGGCGAACTTCATCGAGACCTACAAGATCCCCAAATTCATCCCGACCAGCTTCGAGCCGGGCGCTGTCGTGCGCGCCGTGATCGGGCTCGACGGTGGCTCGACTTCGTCCAAGGCCGTGTTGGTGGGCGAGGACGGCACCATCTACGCCAAGGCGTACCAGCTCTCGAAGGGCAACCCGATCCAGGACACCCGTGAACTCCTGACGCAGCTACGCGACGAAATTGCGGCTCAAGGTGCCACGCTCGAGATCCTGGGCTTCGGCGCGACGGGTTACGCTGCCGACGTCTTGCAAGAGACGGTCATGGCCGACGTGAACATAGTCGAGACCGTGGCGCACATGATGAGCGCCGTGCACTTCTTCGGCGACGTGGACGTGATCTGCGACATCGGTGGCCAGGACATCAAGGTGCTGTTCATGAAGAACGGCGACATTCAGAACTTCAAGCTGAGCAACAGCTGCTCGGCGGGCAACGGCATGTTGCTGCAGGCCATGGCCGATCAGTTCGGCATCAAGGTCACCGAATACGCTGAAACGGCCTTCAAAGCCGAATTGGCGCCCAAGTTTTCCTACGGCTGCGCCGTCTTCCTCGATACGGATCGCGTGAACTTTCAGAAGGAAGGCTACCAGAAAGAAGAGCTGCTCGCCGGCCTCGCGCAGGTGCTGCCCAAGAACGTCTGGCAGTACGTCGTGCAAATCCCGCGGCTCGCCTCGCTGGGCCGGAAATTCGTGCTGCAAGGCGGCACACAATACAACTTGGCCGCGGTCAAAGCTCAGGTCGACTACATCAAGCAGCGCGTTCCGGGCGCCGAAGTTTACGTGCATCCGCACACGGGCGAAGCTGGCGCCATCGGTGCCGCCATGGAGACGCTGCGGCGCTTCCAACGCGGCGCCAAGAGTCGCTTCATCGGCATCGATTCCACGCTGAACCTCGAGTTCACGACCAAGAACGACGAAGAGACCGTCTGTCACTTCTGCCCGAACGAGTGCAAACGCACCTTCATCGACACCAAGCGCCCCGACGGCTCGACGAGCCGTTACATCGCTGGCTTCTCGTGTGAGAAGGGCACGGTCGAGAGCAAGGAGGCCATGCTCTCGCTGATGGAAGAGCGGAAGCAGACGGCAGCCGCTTTCCCCAACGTCGTCAGCCACGAGGCGGAGCTGGCCTTCAAGAGCTTCTACAAATCCGAGCCGATGCCCGAAGCCGGCACGGCCAAAGAAGACATGGTGGTCGAGCAGACGATGTTCCGCGTGAAGCGCACTGCCGTCACTCGGCCGTTCGAGCGCTCGAGCAGCGAAGCCAGCCTGCGCCGCAAGAAGCTCCGTGTCGGCATGCCGCGCGTGCTGAACATGTACTCGACTGCGCCCTTCTTCCGCGCTTACTTCGAGGCCCTGGGCCTCGGGCGCACCAACGTCGTGTTCTCGGACGAAACCACCGAGGAAATGTTCAACGAAGGCGCGCGTTACGGCTCGATCGACCCCTGCTTCCCCAGCAAGGTCGTGCAGTCGCACGTGCACAACCTGCTCTTTCATCACCATAACCCGGCGCGCAACAAGGGTCTGAACTACGTGTTCTTCCCTATTTTGACGCACGTGCCGTCATTCGTGCTCGACACGCAGGACAACACTTCGTGCCCGATCGTCGCCGGCACCCCGGACGTGATCAAAGCGGCCTTCACCAAAGAAGTCGACTTCTTCGCCGAGCGCGGCATCGAGTACGTCTCGCCCGCCCTCAGCTTTTCGGAGGCCAACCTGCTGGCCCGCCGCATGTTCGTCGCTTGGGGTGAGCGCCTGGGCATCACCGAGGACGAGAACGATTTCGCCTGCGTGCAGGGGCAAAAGGCGCTCCAAGCCTTCGAGACGGACCTGGAGGAGAAGGGTCGCGCCATCTTGGAGACGGTCGAGGCGGAGGATCGCATCGCCATCTTGGTGCTCAACCGCCCCTATCATTCCGATCCCGGCCTGAACCACGGCATTCCGGAGGAATTCCAGGTGCTCGGCTACCCGATCCTCAGCGTGCGTTCGATCCCCAAGGATCACGAGTACCTCAAGCGCTACTTCAAGGAAGAGCTCGCCGCCGGCGTGATGAAGACGCCGCTCGAACTCAACCACGTGTGGCCCGAGAATTACTCGGCCAACAGCGCGCAGAAGGTTTGGGGCGCCGTGTTTGCAGCCCACCATCCGAACGTCGCCGTGCTCGACTTGTCGAGCTTCAAGTGCGGACACGACGCACCCACCTATGGGCTGATCGACGGCATCTTGCAGACGTCCAAGACGCCGACGGCCGCTCTGCACGATTTGGATGCCAACCGGCCCGGTGGCTCGATCAAGATCCGCGTCAAGACCTACGCCCACTCCCTGCTCTTGCAGCAAGAACGCCTCGAAGATTTGAGTTCACGGCGCCGTCAACTGGAGTTCGCGATCGAGAACAAGCGGCTCGAGTTGCTCACCCTCAAGCAGCGCCAGCTCCAGAGTCTGCAGAAGACGGATCCGAATCTCGAGTCGCAAATCGAGGCGGCGCGTCAGAAGGTCCTCTCGTACGAGACGCGGAGGGCAGCCGAGGTCGAGACGCCCAAGAACATCGTTCGGCTCGGTCGGAAGACCGACGACGGCCGCATCGTGCCCGTGCAGGGCCAGGCTGGTGAAGGCCGTGCCCCCGGTCATCACCACCACGGTGAACCGCACGCGGCCCAAGCGCAGGCCGAGCCTGTTCCCGCCGAGTGAGAAGCGGGACTGCCCCAGCCGGGTCGCGGCACACCACACTCCGAGTGAGGACCAGCGGCATCATGGGGGCTTCGGCCACGGCGGCGCGACTGGCAGCGGCATGAGAGCGTGCCCGGCGTGCTCGAGCTGGGCGCGACAGTCGGCGCACAGTTCGTATTCACCATCGGTCGTGAATACCGTGCCCTTGGCGTCCTCGCCGAGTGGTCGAAGCGAGAACCGCTGACGCTCGCCGACGCGCGTTCCCGAAGGCCTTCCTGAAGGAGCATCGGGCGCCAGCGCCGCGCGGTCGCCTGCGGCTGCAGCCGCCACGTGGGGGCGTGCGGGAGCAACTGCTACGTCGCTCCTTGGCGAACCACAGCCGCCACCGCCAGCCAGAGCGACTGCGAGCAGGACGGACAAGGCTGGGTTTCGTTCGACCATGCTGGGTCGACAACATAGCCCGGCCGAAGTTCCCGGTCCCTCCTGATGCCATCGCAGTCGGGCCGCTCTGGCCACACTTGGGACGATTTGACCCGCCGCACCCGCGACAACTCGTTCCGAGCCGCGAAGTGCCAAAAGTAGCAAAATGCGGCGGTTTTCTCGGGTAGCGCAAGTTGGCACGCGCTTCGCAAAGCTCGAGCACGAAACAA
>Ga0209181_10006177_pt1 | contig 16908 bp, 17 predicted proteins | sample MAT05_FD_187208 | JGI IMG/M metagenome (GOLD analysis project Ga0209181, IMG submission 187208) | Freshwater microbial communities from Lake Fryxell liftoff mats and glacier meltwater in Antarctica - MAT-05 (SPAdes) (version 2) | ecosystem: Environmental > Aquatic > Freshwater > Ice > Liftoff...
TGCGCGCGCCGCGCTCGGTGGACTACGAAGACGCGCTGCTGGTTGCGGTGATCGGCCTGGTGGTCAACCTGGCCAGCGTGTGGCTGCTGGCGCGAGGGGGGCGCAGCGCGGATGCACATCCGCATCCACATCCACATCCACATCCACATCCACATCCACATGCGGACCCGCATGACCACGGCCACGGTCATTCACACAGGCCTGGCCATGGCCACGATCACAATTTCAGCGCTGCCTACCTGCACGTGCTGGCCGACGCCTTTACCTCCGTGCTGGCCATCGGCGCGCTGGTGGGCGGAGCCTGGTTCGGCCTCGGCTGGCTCGACCCAGCGGTGGCGCTGCTGGGCGCCGCCGTCATCGCGCAATGGTCCTTCGGCATGCTGCGCAACACGGCCAAGGCGCTGGTGGACGCCACCGAAGACCCGGCGCTGACACAGCGCATCCGTGACCTGGTGGAAGCCGACGGCGACGCCAAGGTGGCCGACCTGCACGTCTGGCAGGTGGGCGCGCAGGCCTGGTGCGCGGCGCTGTCGGTGGTGGCCGACAAGCCGCTGCCGGCCGTGGCCTACCGCGAGCGGCTGGCGGCTGTGACACAGGTCAAGCACGTGACCGTCGAAGTGCATGGCTGTGTGGGCGCGGTGGGCGCGCACCCCCACTGAAGTAGTCGTGGCGCAGGATGACACCTGCGCGACGCCCGTTGCGCCGCGCCGCCGCTACGATCGTCCGCTGTCCAACGCAGGAGCCGGCCAAGTGACCACAGCACCCACCACCTTCACCCACACCACCAATCACCAGGTGCGCCTGGCCGCGCGGCCCAAAGGCGCTGTCGTGGCGTCGGACTGGCAGTTCACTGAAGAGCCGGTTGCCGAGCCCGCTGAGGGCGGCGTGCTGGTGAAGGTGCTGGCGTTGAGCCTGGACCCGGCCATGCGCGGCTGGATGAACGAAGGCAAGAGCTACATCCCGCCAGTGGGCATTGGCGAAGTCATGCGTGCCGGCGGCATTGGGGTTGTCGTGGCGTCGAAAAACGCGGCCTTCGCGGTCGGTGACCACGTCACCGGCGGCCCCGGCGTGCAGGAATATTGGCACGTGGCCGCCGACCAGATCAAGCGCAGCGGCATGGCCAAGGTCGACCTCCGCGTCGGCACCGTCACGCAGTGGCTCAACGTGCTGGGCATGCCCGGCATGACGGGCTACTTCGGGCTGCTGGACGTGGGCCTGCCGAAGGCCGGTGAGACGGTGGTCATCAGCGGCGCCGCCGGTGCCGTGGGCCAGACCGTGGGCCAGATCGCCAAGCTCAAGGGCTGCCGCGTGGTGGGCATTGCCGGCGGGCCCGCCAAGTGCGAATGGGTGGTCAAGGAACTGGGCTTCGACGCCTGCATCGACTACAAGGGCGGCTCAGTGAAGGACGGCCTGAAGCAGCACTGCCCGCAAGGCGTGGACATCTATTTCGACAACGTCGGCGGCGAGATCCTCGACGCCGTGCTGACGCGCATCAACAAAAAGGCCCGCATCATCATCTGCGGCGCCATCAGCCAGTACAACAACACCGAAGCGGTGGTGGGTCCGAAGAATTACCTGAGCCTCCTGGTGAACCGCGCGCGCATGGAAGGCATCGTGGTCTTCGACTACGCCGACCGCTACCACCTGGCCATTGCCGAGATGGCGGGCTACCTGAAAGACGGCCGCATGAAGAGCAAGGAAGACGTGGTCCAGGGCGGCGTGGCCGCCTTCCCGGCCACGCTGACGAAGCTGTTCACGGGGGAGAACTTCGGCAAGCTGGTGCTGGAAGTGGCGGCGGGCTAAAAGCGGCAAGCCCGCCGGCCCCGTCAGGCCGGCTCAAAAGTGAATGCCCTTCATCATCTGCGACATCGCGATCGCCTCCGGCGACAGCGTCGTCTTCGCGCCCTTGTCGCCCTTGGCGGCTGCGCTGTCGGGGAACATGCGGAAGGTGGTATTCATGACGATCTGCGTGATGCGCGGCGCCGCAGCGTGCAGGATCTCGCCGAACACCCCGAGCCGTGTCGCCACGCGCACCGGCTTGTCCACGCAGGCCTGCACGATCATGTCGGCGGCCTCTTCGGGCTTGAGCAGCGGCATGTTGTCGTAGATCTTGGTCGGCGCCGTCATCGGCGTGCGCACCAGCGGCATGTTGACGGTGGTGAAGGTGATGCCCTGGTCGGCGTATTCGCTGCTGGCGCAACGCGTCCAGGCGTCGAGCGCGGCCTTGCTGGCCACGTAGGCCGAAAAGCGCGGCGCATTGACCAGCACGCTGATGCTGCTGAGGTTGACGACGTGTCCCTTCTTCTTGGCCACCATGCCGGGCAGCAGGCCCATCGTCACGCGCAGGCTGCCGAAGTAGTTGAGCTGCATCGTGCGCTCGAAGTCGTGGAAGCGGTCGTAGCTGGCTTCGATGGCGCGGCGGATGCTGCGGCCGGCGTTGTTGATGAGGAAGTCGACGCCGCCGTGTTCATCTTCCAGCTTCTTGACGAACTCGGCGCAGCCCGCCGCATCCGCAATGTCCACGGAATAACTGTAGACCTTGGCGTCCTTGCCCGCATAGGCCTTGATCTCTTCCACCGCCGCGCCGAGCTTGTCTTCACCGCGGGCGCAGATGATGGTGATGGCGCCGGCTTCGGCAAAGCGGCAGGCGGCTGAGAGGCCGATGCCCGACGAGCCGCCGGTGATCAGCACCACCTTGCCGCCGACGGTGCCACGCAGGCTGCGGTCGATGAAGAGTGCGGGGTCGAGGTGGCGTTCCCAGTAGTCCCACAGGCACCAAGCGTAATCATGGAGGTTGGGGCATTCGATGCCGCTGCCCTTGAGCGCCGCGTCGGTGCTGCGGCGGTCGAAGCGCGTGGGGTAGTTGATGAAGGTCAGCATGTCCTCGGGCACACCCAGGTCCTTCATCACGGCGTTGCGCACGCGGCGCACGGGCGCCATCGCCATCAAACCCTTCTTCACGCTCTTGGGGATGAAGCCCATCAGCGCGGCGTTGATGAAGAGGCTCATCTTCGGCGCGTGCGCGGCCTTGCTGAAGATGTCCAGCACGTCGCCGACGCGGTAGCCCACGGGGTCCACCAGGTGGAAGCAGCCGCCACCCGCTTTCACCTGGTGGCTGATGTGGTCGAGCGCGGCGACCACAAAGTCCACGGGCACGATGTTGACGCGCCCGCCTTCCAGGCCGACGGTGGGCATCCAGGGCGGCAGGAACTGGCGCATGCGCTGGATCAGCTTGAAGAAGTAGTAGGGGCCGTCGATCTTGTCCATCTCGCCGGTCTTGCTGTCGCCCACCACCATGGCCGGGCGGTACACGGTCCAGGGCTGCTTGCATTCCTTGCGCACGACCTTTTCGCTCTCGTGCTTGGTCATGAAGTACGGGTGGTCCAGGCCTTCGGCTTCTTCGAACATGTCTTCGCGGAACACGCCTTCGTAGAGGCCAGCCGCAGCGATGCTGCTGACGTGGTGCACGTGGCCCGCGTCAACGGCCTTGGCAAACTCCACCATGTGGCGCGTGCCTTCGACGTTGACTTCGACCTGGCTCGCTTCGTCCGCGCTCAGGTCATAGACGGCGGCCAGGTGGTAGAGGTGGTCGATCCTGCCTTTGAGGGCCTTGATGTCGTCGCTGCTCACGCCCAGCTTCTTGGCGGTCAGGTCACCGGTGACGGGAATCGCCCGCGCCTTGCTGCCTTTGCTCAAACCCCAGTAGTCGTACAGCGCCGCGAGCTTGCCTTCGCTGCCCGGCCGCACCAGGAAGTGCACGGTGGCGCCGCGCCGTGCGAGCAGGGTCTTGACGAGGCGCTTGCCGATGAAGCCGGTGGCGCCGGTGACGAAATAAAGCATGCAGATCTCCTGGCGCGAACCGGTCTTGTGGGGCGGCTTGTGGGGGTGCCGATCGCCGGCAAGCATAGAGCCGTCTCACTAGAGTTTTAGGCTGCAGCCCCCACGGGGGAACCCTATATTCGTCTTCACCACATCCACACCGCACGAGGACGACACCATGGTCAAGAAAATGAAAAGCAGCGCCGAACAAATGGGCGCACAGGTCAAGGACAAGGCCAGCAAGGCCGCCGCTGGCCTGATGGACAGCCAACTGGCCACGTCGGTGAAAGAATCGGCGCAGCAGATCTGGCTGGCCGGCATGGGTGCCTTCAGCAAGGCGCAAGAAGAAGGCAGCAAAGTCTTCGAGGCGCTGGTCAAGGAAGGCACGAGCCTGCAGAAGAAGACGCAGGGCCTGGCCGAAGACAAGATCAGCGAAGTCACCGGCAAGATGAGCGCCATGGCCGGCACCGTCACGGCCAAGGCCGGGCAGAACTGGGACAAGCTGGAAACGATCTTCGAGCAGCGCACCGCCAAGGCCATGAACAAGCTGGGCGTGCCCACGGCCAAGGACGTGGAAGCGCTGGTCAAGCGTGTCGATGAGCTGGCTGCTGCGGTGTCCAAGCTGAACAAGGGCGCGCCGAAGCCCGTCGCAAAGACCACCGCCAGGACTGCGGCCAAGCCCGCCGCCAAGGCAGTGCCGACGCCGTTCACCAAGCGCACCGCCAAGACGGTGGCCAAGGCCCCGGCCAAGCGCGCGCGCAAGCCGGCTGCCATCTGAAACACTCGCTGATGCAGTGAAGAGGGGCGCTGCGGCGCCCTTCTTGCTGCCTGAAGCCTTCAACCACCGTGGCCAAGCGAAATCTCTCCAGAGTGCCCAAGCCCAGGCCCAAGGTCGGCCTGGCGCTGGCGGGTGGCGGCCCGCTCGGTGCGATCTACGAAATCGGCGCGCTGTGCGCGCTGGAAGAGGCCATCCCCGGCCTCGACCTCAACGCGCTGGACGGTTATGTCGGCGTCTCAGCCGGCAGCTTCGTTGCCGCCGGCCTGGCCAACGGAATGACGCCGCGTCAGCTGTGCGCTGCCTTCATTGAAAACGATGGCCCGCGCAGCGACATCGTGCGGCCCAATCTTTTCATCCGCCCCGCGCTGACCGAATACGCGCGCCGCCTGGCCGCGTTGCCGGGCCTGTTGGCGATGGCCGGTTTTGGCTTCGCCTTCAAGGGCCGAACCCTGCTGGCGTCGCTGGAACATCTGGGCCGCGCCTTGCCCACCGGCCTTTTCAGCAGCGCCCCGCTGGAACGTCAGATGCGCAGCCTGCTGTCCGCCCCCGGCCGCAGCAACGACTTTCGCCAGTTGAAGGGCAACCCGGGTGGCCGGCTGGTGCTGGTCGCCACCGACCTGGACAGTGGCGACTTGGCGCCCTTCGGCTTGCCCGGCTGGGACCATGTGCCGATCTCCGAAGCCGTGGCCGCCAGCGCCGCACTGCCGGGCCTGTTTCCGCCGGTGCCCATCGGCGGACGTTGGTACGTCGATGGTGCCCTGAAGAAGACGCTGCACGCCCGCGTGCTGCTGGACATGGGACTGGACCTGGTGCTGTGCCTGAACCCGCTGGTGCCCTTCGACGCCACGCACGCACTGCGCCACCGGGTGCTGGGCGAAGCCGACGACCGCATCCCGCGCCTGGTGGACGGCGGCCTGCCGGTGGTGCTGAGCCAGACCTTCCGCTCGCTGATCCATTCGCGCCTGGAACTGGGCATGAACGGCTACGAGAGCAGCCACCCAGGCATCGACATCCTGCTCTTCGAGCCCGACCATCGCGACCCCGCCATGTTCCTGGCCAACACCTTCGGCTACGGCCAGCGCCGCCGCTTGGCCGAACACGCCTACCAGCGCACACGGGCCGATCTGCGTTCGCGCCGCGGCACGCTGTCGGCCACGCTGGCACGCCACGGCCTGCTGCTGGACCACGCGGCGCTGGACGACAGCCACCGCGCGCTCATCAAGCAGCGCCGCCCGGCCAGCGGCACGCGCGCTGCCCGGGCGCTGCGGCGGCTGGACGAGGTGCTGGACGACTTGCAGCAGCGCCTGGCCGCAAACCCCTGAAGATTTGGCAGCGGCGTGCGCTGCGCCGGCCTCAAGGGCGCGCCGACAGGCACCGATAACCGGGGGGTGACTCCCGTTCCTGCCACCCCTGCCACCCCGCCCTCGACCGCCGCCGATGCATCGCCGGCCGACCGGCTGCGGGGCCGCCTGATGGCGCAGTCGCTGGGCCAGCTGCTGGACCGTGCGCCCGGTGCCCGCGAAGTGCTGCCGCACCTGGCCGCGCTGGAACGTGGCCTGCTGGAACGTGGCGCCGGCGCGATTGCGCTCGTGCCGCCGCACTGGCTGCAGCGCATCTGCTCGCAGCTGTCGAGCCTGCCCATCCCCGAACAGGACCCGCCGCTGCACGACTTGATGCAGCGCTTGCTGAAGGCCGTGGGCCTGCAGCGCGACGGCGCGGACTGGGAATCGGAAAGCGATGCCGAACGCACGGTGGTGATCCGCGAAATCAGCCACTCCCAATTCCTGGCCGCCGAAGCCGAGCAAGCGACGACGCGGGCGATGTCCGATCTCTGAATCGTCGGGCTGCGGTTAAGCCCAGCTGCGGCCCAGATTCAGCCCGGTTTCAACCCAGATAACGCGCCAGCAAATGCGCCTTGAAGTGTGCGGGGTTGAGCGTCTCGCCGCTGGCGCGCACCGCCAGTTCGTCCGTGGTCCAGCGGCTGGCCTGGGTCCAGATGTTGTCGCGCAGCCAGTTGAAGACCGGTGCCAGGTCGCCCTGGCCGATGCGTGCGTCCAGGTCGGGCATGGCACGGCGCATGGCGGCGAACCACTGCGCCGCGTACATGGCGCCCAGTGAATAGCAGGGGAAGTAGCCGAAGAGCGCTTCCGGCCAATGCACGTCCTGCAACGGGCCGTTGGTGAAATTGCCGCGGGTGTCCAGGCCCAGCAGTTCCTGCATCTTGGCGTCCCAGAGCGCGGGAATGTCTTCGGGCTCGATTTCGCCTTCGATCAGCGGGCGCTCGATTTCATAGCGCAGGATGATGTGCGCGGGGTAGGTCACCTCGTCCGCATCGACGCGGATGAAGCCGGGCTTCACCCGCGTCATCAAGCGGTGCAGGTTGGCCGGCTCAAACGCGGGTTGATGGCCGAAGGCCTTACTCACCAGGGGCGCCAGTTGCTGCACGAAGCCGGCGTGGCTGCCGAGTTGCATCTCGAAGCTCAGGCTCTGGCTTTCGTGCAGCGCCATCGAGCGCGCGTCCGACACCGGCTGGCCCAGCCAGTCACGCGGCAGGTTCTGTTCATAGCGGCCGTGGCCGGTTTCGTGCACCGTGCCCATCAGGCTGCCCAGGAAGTCGTCTTCGCGGAAGCGCGTGGTCATGCGCACGTCTTCAGGCACGCCGCCGCAGAAAGGGTGGGTGCTGACGTCGAGCCGGCCGGCTTCGAAGTCAAAGCCCAGCAGGCGCGTGACCTGTTCGCACAGCACCCGCTGTGCGGCCAGCGGGAAAGGGCCGACCGCAGCCACCACCGGCTCGGCGGCCTGGCGCGCGGTGACCTGCTGGATCACACCCGGCAGCCACTGCCGGACGTCCCCGAATACCCGGTCCACGTGCGCACAAGTCATGCCGGGTTCGAAGCGGTCCATCATCGCGTCGTACTTGCGCACGCCACTCAATTGCGACAGCAGTTCGGCTTCTTCGCGCCCGGCGGCCAGGACGTCGCGGAAGTTCTCGACAAAGCCCTTCCAGTCGTTGGCCGGGCGCTGCGTGCGCCAGGCGTGTTCACAGCGCGACGTGGCCATCTGCTGGCGCTGCACCAGCGATTCCGGCAGCGCATTGGAGGCCCGCCACTGGCGCCGCATTTCGCGCACGTTGGCGCGCTGCAGGTCGGTCAGCGGTTCTTGTTCGGCACGCGACAGCTGGTCGGGCAGCTTGGCGTCGGTGCGCATCCGGTGCAGCAGCGCGGCCATTTCGGCCAGCGCCGCAGCGCGCGCTTCATTGCCCTTCGGTGGCATGTTGGCGGCCTGGTCCCAGCCGGCAATGGACTGCAGGTGCGACAGGCGGTGCAGCCGCGTCCAGGTGCCTGCGAGGTCGTCGTAGGTCGGGGTGAGGGTGGCTGTGCTCATGTCGTCTCAGTTTTTCAGATCGCGATGCGGTCCATTCTGCCGCCCCGGCAGCGGCGCGCATCAACACGCCGGATCAGGGCGAGAACTGCCCCGGGAAGACCCACAGCAGCGCTGTTGTCATGGTGACGTAGCGCGCAAACTTCCCAATCGCCATGTACAGCACGCAGGGCCAGAACGGCATCTTCAAGACGCCGGCGACGGCGCAAAGCGGGTCACCCACACCCGGCAGCCAGGACAGCAGGCAAGCCTTGGGGCCGAAGCGGCTGAGCCACACCAGTGCGCGAGCTTCCAGGCGCTTGTGCTGCATGCGTTCGTACAGCACCTCGGCGCCATAGCCCATCCACCAACTGATGGCGCCGCCCAGCGTGTTGCCGGCAGTGGCCACCAGAATCGCCGGCCAGAAGAGCTCGGGGTTGATCTTGATGAGGCCAAAGACAACGGGCTCGCTGCCCAAGGGCAAGAGAGTGGCCGAGATCGTCGCGATGATGAAGACAGTGGAAAGCCCGAACTGCGGCAACGCCAGTGCGGTCAACAGAGATTGGATCCAGGCTTCCATCGGTCGGGCGCATTATGGGCACGCGCCGTTGGCCCCTGGCAGAGCATGTTCGGGCAGGTGGCCACCGCTATACTTCCGCCTCTTTTTTCAGCAACGGCTGACGACCGCTGCGCTGCCTTTTCTGCTCCACCTGCCCCACCTGTCTTCTGTGCTTTCGGCCATGCGCATCGGCTCCATCGATCTCCCGAACAACCTCTTCGTCGCCCCCATGGCCGGGGTGACGGACCGCCCGTTCCGCATGCTGTGCAAGCGGCTGGGCGCGGGCTACGCGGTGAGCGAGATGGTGACGAGCAAGCGCGAACTCTTCAGCTCGCTCAAGACTTCCCGCCGCGCCGATCATGCCGGCGAAGGCCCGCCCATCGCCGTGCAGATTGCTGGTGTGGACGCCGCCGAGATGGCCGACGCCGCGCGCTACAACATCGACCGTGGCGCGCAGGTCATCGACATCAACATGGGCTGCCCGGCCAAGAAGGTGTGCAACGTCTGGGCCGGTTCGGCCCTGATGCAGAACGAGCCGCTGGCGCTGGCGATCATTGAAGCCGTGGTGGCTGCCAGCGTGCAGCGCAACGTGCCGGTGACGCTGAAGATGCGCAGCGGCTGGTGCGCGCAAGAGCGCAACGCGTTGCGGCTGGCGCGTGCCGCCGAATCTGCCGGCGTGCAGATGGTCACCGTGCATGGCCGCACGCGTGAACAGGGCTATGGCGGCCAGGCGGAATACGACACCGTGGCGGCCGTGAAAACCGCGCTGCGCATCCCGGTGGTGGTCAGCGGCGACATCGACTCACCGCAAAAGGCGCGCGATGTGCTGCAACGCACCGGTGCGGACGCGCTGATGATCGGCCGCGCCGCGCAAGGCCGGCCGTGGATCTTTCGCGAGCTGGCGCACTTCCTGGCCCACGGCACAACGCTGCCACCGCCGCCGGTGCGCGAAGTGCAGCGCTGGCTCACCGAACACCTGCACGACCACCACGCACTCTATGGCGAATACACCGGTGTGCGCAGCGCGCGCAAGCACATTGGCTGGGCGGTGAAGGCGCTGCCGGGCGGCGAAGAGTTCCGCGCCGCCATGAACCTGATCGACGACTGCCGGGAGCAGATCGACGCCGTGGGCCGCTACTTCGACACGCTGGCCGACTGCCACACCTTGTTGCCTGATGCAGCGAGTGATGCAGCCGGTGCATCCGCGGCGGCCAATGACGAACTGCAATCGCTGGCCGCATGAATGGTCCTGTGAAGGCACTCCGGTGAGCCGCAAAGCCATTGACGACTGCATCCGCGCCAGCGTCGAGCAGTACCTGTCGGACCTGCACGGCGCCGAACCCGGCGCGCTGCACGACCTTTTCATCGGCGCCGCCGAAAAGCCCCTGCTGGACGTGGTGCTGCGCCACGCCGAAGGCAACCAGAGCCGTGCGGCCGAGTGGCTGGGCATCAACCGCAACACCCTGCGGCGCAAGCTGCTGGACCACAAACTCATCAAATGAAGACTGCGCTCATCTCGGTTTCCGACAAGACCGGCATCCTGGAGTTCGCGCGCGAACTGGCCGCCCTTGACGTGCAGCTGCTGTCCACGGGCGGCACCGCGCGCCTGCTGGCCGACGCCGGACTGCAGGTGACCGAAGTGGCTGAGATCACGGGCTTCCCGGAAATGCTGGACGGCCGCGTGAAGACGCTGCACCCGCGCATCCACGGCGGCCTGTTGGCGCGGCGCGACCTGCCCGAGCACATGGCCGCGCTGGCGGCGCACGGCATCGGCACCATCGACCTGCTGATCGTCAACCTCTACCCCTTCGCCAAGGCGACTGCGCGCGCTGACTGCACGCTGGAAGACGCCATCGAGAACATCGACATTGGCGGCCCCGCGATGCTGCGCGCCGCGGCCAAGAACTGGGCCGACGTGGCCGTGGTGATCGAGCCTGGCGACTACGCGCGGGTACTGACGGAACTGCGCGCGGGCAACGTGCAGCGCGACACCAAGTTCATGCTCGCGAAGAAGGTGTTTGCACACACCGCCGCCTACGACGGCATGATCAGCAACTTCTTGAGCGCGCTGCAGCCTGGCGCTGAAGATGCGGTGGCTGCGGTGCCGGTGCGCGAGGCCTACCCGGCCGTCTTCACGATGCAGTTGAACAAGACGCAGGACATGCGCTACGGCGAGAACCCGCACCAGAGCGCTGCGTTCTACCGCGACGCCGTGGCCGCGCCCGGCACGCTTGCGGGCTGGACGCAGCTGCAGGGCAAGGCACTCAGCTACAACAACATCGCCGACGCCGACGCGGCCTGGGAATGTGTGAAGACCTTTGACGCGCCCGCCTGCGTCATCGTCAAGCACGCCAACCCTTGCGGCGTGGCGGTGGCGCCATCGGTTGCGGAGGCCTACGCCAAGGCGCTGAAGACCGACACCACGTCGGCCTTCGGCGGCATCATCGCCTTCAACCGCGGGCTCGACGGCGCCACTGCAGAGCACGTCGCCAAGCAGTTTGTTGAAGTCATCATTGCCCCAGCCATCAGCCCCGCAGCGCGTGCTGTGTTTGCCGCCAAGCAGAACGTGCGACTGCTGGAGGTGCCGATGTCCACCGCCACGAACTCACTCGACTTCAAGCGTGTGGGCGGCGGTGTGCTGATGCAAAGCCAGGACGCCAAGAACGTGACGCCTGCCGAGGTGCGCGTGGTCACCAAAGTGGCCCCCACGGCACAGCAGATGGACGACCTGATGTTTGCCTGGAAGGTGGCCAAGTTCGTCAAGAGCAACGCCATCGTCTTCTGCGGCGGCGGCATGACGCTGGGTGTCGGCGCGGGTCAGATGAGCCGTGTTGACAGTGCCCGCATCGCGTCGATCAAGGCGACGAATGGTGGCTTGTCCTTGCACGGCTCTGCGGTGGCCAGCGATGCGTTTTTTCCGTTTCGCGACGGGCTCGATGTCGTGATCGACGCCGGGGCTGCGTGCGTGATTCAGCCTGGGGGCAGCATGCGAGACGACGAAGTGATCGCTGCGGCTGATGAGCGCGGGATTGCGATGGTGTTCACGGGGGCGCGGCACTTTCGGCATTGATTGTTGTGCGGTCGTGGGCCGGTGGCGGCAAAGGCGGGCCCGGGCAGGCTTGAGCGCTTCGCTGTGGCGGCCTTCGCTGCGCTAAGGCTCCCCTGCGGCCCTGGCGCCTGCAAGCGCCAGGGCCGCAGCGCAGTCGTAGCGCAGCGAAGACCGCCATAGCGTGGGCCCCTGCCGGGTACCGCCCGACGCGACGCGATGCGCAAAACGGTAAATAGAAATTCCTGCTCGGAAAGCGGGAATTTCAAGGCAAAATACAACCATGCTTGATCGCATGGCCCTCGAAAAAAGCGTCCGCACCGCACTCGCCCGCAGCCCGGCAGTCGCGCTCGTCGGTCCGCGCCAGGTCGGCAAAACGACGCTGGCACGCCGTCTGCTCGGCGCCAGTTCAGCCAATTGGTTTGACCTTGAAGACCCGCAGGTTGAAGCGCAATTGGCCGAACCGCTTACCGCTTTGAAGGACTTGCGTGGCCTGATCGTCATCGACGAAGTCCAGCACGCACCCAACCTCTTCAAGGTCCTGCGTGTCCTGATCGACCGCGAAGAAGTCAACCCGGCCAACCCGACCCGATTCCTGTTGCTGGGCAGTGCGTCACCCGCGCTGCTGCGGCAGTCCAGCGAATCGCTGGCGGGCCGCATCGAGATTGTCGAAGTGGGCGGTTTCACGATCGATGAAACCGGGTCTGAACAGGCAGCAGCATTGTGGTGGCGTGGCGGTTTCCCGCGTTCCTATACCGCATCCTCTGATGCTGACAGCCGCGCCTGGCGGCGCGAATTCATCCGCACCACGGTGGAACGCGACTTGCCGCAACTGGGCATGAAAGTGCCCGCGCCGGCTATTCATCGCTTCTGGTCCATGCTGGCGCACCTTCATGGCCAGGTGTGGAACGCGGCTGATCCGGCGCGTTCGCTGGGCGTCAATGAGAGCACCGTGCGGCGTTATCTGGACTGGCTGACGCAGGCTTTTCTTGTACGGCAGTTGCAGCCCTGGTTTGCCAACCTCGGCAAGCGCCAGGTCAAGGCGCCGAAGATCTACCTGCGCGACACCGGTTTGTTGCATGAACTGCTGGGCATTGGTGACCCGAATGCGCTGCACATGCACCCGAAGAGCGGCGCGTCGTGGGAGGGCTTCGCGCTCGACCAGGTGTTGCGCATCGCACGTCCCGATCAAGCGTACTTCTGGGCCACCCATGCGGGCGCCGAACTGGACCTGTTGATGTTCAAGGACGGCCGGCGCGTGGGCGTGGAATTCAAGCGCACTGATGCGCCGACGCTGACGCTGTCCATGCGCATCGCCATGCAGGACCTGGCACTGGATGCGCTGTACGTGGTGTACCCGGGCTCACGGCGCTACACGCTTGGGCAGGGTGTTGAGGCCGTGCCACTGAGCGCTTCGCTGCCTGCCACCCCCGGGTAGCATCCCTGCCATGACGCGTGCCGATCTCATGGGCCTGTTGCTGGCCTTCATCGCCCGCCTGATCACGGGTGCGCAAGGCCACTGGAAGGGCTGTCCGCCCAAGGCCGAGCAGCGCATCTACTTTGCCAATCACCAGAGCCATCTGGACTGGGTGCTGATCTGGGCCGCACTGCCGCGCGAACTGCGCGCGTGCACGCGGCCGATCGCGGCGCGCGACTACTGGACGTCTTCGCCCTTCAAGCAGTGGCTGACCTCGGCGGTGTTCAATGCCGTCTATGTCAGCCGCACACGCGTCGATGACCAGGACCCGCTGGAACCGCTGGTGGACGCGTTGAAGGCAGGAGACTCGCTGGTCATCTTTCCCGAAGGCACGCGCAGCAACAAGGACGAACCGAAGCCTTTCAAGAGTGGCCTCTTTCACCTTGCCGAGCAGTTCCCGGGCGTGCAGTTGATACCCGCGTGGATCGACAACGTGCAGCGCGTCATGCCCAAGGGCGAGGTCGTGCCGGTGCCCATCCTGTGCACGGTGACTTTCGGCGTGCCGCTGCAGTTGCTGCCGGATGAGGACAAGCGCGCCTTCCTCGACCGTGCCCGTGCGGCGGTGCTCGATGTGCGGCCGGGCCGCGCATGAACTTCGACCTGCACGCACTGCGCAACCTGTCCGTCAACGGGCAGGTCGCGCTGCTCTTTGTCATCCTCTTCGGCCTGCTGCTGCTGGTGTCCGCCGGGATCCTCGTTTACACGCTCAACGAAACCAGCGAAAAGCGCCGTGAACGCAATGTGCAGATGCTGCGCGACCTGCGCGCGGTGTGGATCGGCGCCGTGGTGTTCTGGCTGGCGTGGATGTCGGGGCCGGTGGGCGCGACCATCGCCTTCGGGGTTTTTTCGTTCCTGGCGTTGCGCGAATTCATCACGCTCGTGCGCACGCGGCGCGGCGACCACCGCAGCCTGTTGCTGGCCTTCTTCGTCGCGTTGCCGCTGCAGTACCTGCTGGTGGGATTGCGCGCCTTTGACCTCTTCACGGTCTTCGTGCCGGTGTATGTGTTCCTGGCGATCCCCGTCGTCAGCGCGCTCGCGGGTGACCCTGAACGTTTTCTGGAACGCAACGCCAAGATCCAGTGGGGCATCACAGTCTGTGTCTATGGGCTGAGCCACGCGCCGGCGCTCTTGCTGCTGAACCTGCCGGGTTACGACGGCCGTGGTGCCTTCCTGCTTTTTTTGCTGGTGATGGTGACGGCCACCGCGCAGATCGTGCAGGAACTGGCCAGCCGCAAGTTGCGGCGGCGGCCGATGGTGCGGCAGATCGACCGCAGCTTTTCCTTCCGCGCCTGGGCGCTGGGTGTGCTGGCCGCCGCGCTGATGGGCGCAGCGCTCTTCTGGATCACGCCAGTGGACCCGCTGCGTGCCGCCGCACTGTCGGCCCTGGCCGGCGGGTGTGGCAACCTGGGTGAACTGGTGATGCGCGCGTTGAAGAAGGACGCTGGCGTGCGCTACTGGGGCAACCGCAGTTCGGTCACGGGCGCGGTCGGGCTGCTGGACCGCGTGGCGCCGCTGTGTTTTGCGGCGCCAGTGTTCTTCCACGCGGTGCGCTGGTACTTCATCTGAAGATGAGTGGCAGATGTTGATCCTCGGCATCGACCCCGGCCTGCAGCGCACCGGCTTCGGCGTCATCGACGCCCAAGGCCAACGCCTGAGTTATGTGGCCAGCGGCACGATCAGCACGCTGGAAGCGCCACGTGGTGACTTGCCGCTGCGGCTGAAGATCATCTTCGAAGGTGTGCAGGAAGTGGTGCAGCGCTACCAGCCCGACTGCGCCTGCGCCGAGATCGTGTTTGTCAACGTCAACCCGCAGAGCACGCTGCTTCTGGGCCAGGCGCGCGGCGCCGCACTGGCGGCGCTGGTCTCGGGTGGTTTGACGGTGGCCGAGTACACCGCGCTGCAGATGAAAAAGGCCATCGTCGGCCACGGCCTGGCCACGAAGTCGCAGGTGCAGGAGATGGTCAAGCGGCTCTTGAAGCTGCCGGCGCTGCCGGGCAAGGACGCCGCCGACGCGCTGGGGCTGGCGATTTCTCATGCCCATGCGGGAGCGTCGATGGCGGCGCTGGCGCAGGCTTCACCCTTGCAGCGCCGCCAGCATGCGCAGTACCGCAAGGGGCGCACGTATTGAATCTTTCAAGAGGAGCACGGCCATGAACTCACCGGTCAGCACAAGCTGGATCGACATCGCACCCGGCTTTACCGGCTACCTCGCCTTGCCGCCCAGCGGCAACGGGCCGGGCCTGGTGCTGTGGCAGGAGATCTTTGGCGTCAACGAACACATCCGTGCCGTCGCCGAGCAGTACGCGCTGGACGGCTTTGTGGTGCTGGCGCCCGACACCTTCTGGCGCCAGGCGCCACGGGTCGAACTGGGCTATGAAGGTGCGGACCGTGACCAGGCCATCGCGCTGATGAAGGGCTACGCCGCGGCCGATGCGCTGGCCGACATTGGCGCTGCCGTTGCGGCATTGCGCGCAAGGCCTGAAGTCAATGGTCGCGTGGGTACCTTCGGCTACTGCATGGGCGGCCGTCTGGCCTACCTGGCGGCGGCCATGGCTGGCGTGGACGCGGTGGTGGCGTTTTATGGCGGTGGCATCCACAACGAGTTGGAGCGCGCCGCTGCGATCACCTGCCCGGTGCAATTTCACTATGCCGAACATGACGACAACATCCCGCTCGACGCCGTGGAACGTGTGCGCGCCGCGGTGGCGGGCAAGGATGGCGAGATCCACATCTACCCGGGCGCCCACCACGGTTTCAACTGCTGGGCGCGGGCCAGCTACCACGCGCCCAGTGCGGCGCTGGCCCATGGCCGGGCTCTGGCGTTTCTGGCGGCAAAGCTCTTTGGCAAGGGCAAGTCATGAAGTAAAAAACCCCGGCAAGCCGCAGGGCCTGCCGGGGGCAAGTGCTCTCGCGGTGCGAGACACAGGAGGACTGGTGTTGTGGCGCGGTCAGGCGCGCGGGCTCGTGATTTGCGCCATCAGCGAAGCCGGTGCGTCCGACGTCGCCAGGTGGTCCACGCCCAGCAGCATCGTCAGCGTCAGCGCCACGGCCATGGCGGCTGCGGCGATGCGGCTTTGTGCAGAGGTCTTCAAGGCGCTGTTGGCGTTGTGGGCGGTGGTGTTCATGGTGGGCTCCGGGGTGTGTGGCTGAGATGCGATGGTGTGAATGTAGGCACCGCGCCTGCGCTGCGCAGCCCCATTGCGACGGCTTGCAGGCAATGGCCGACAAAGCGCAGCCCGCCGCGATGGACGGTGTGCGAAGCACCACGACCGCTGTTGCGCGGCCCCCGAAATGCGGTCCCATGCGGGCTTTGTTCAGCGCCACGACTGTGGCAGTCTTGTGACCTACTGGAAGCGCAGTTCGGCCCCGAAGTCACCCTGAAGTCGCCTTGTGCACAGGAGTCCCCGGATGAGCAACGACAGCAGCCTGGTTCCCGCGGTGTGTGGCAGCAGCCTGCCCATTGCCCGGATGCGGGCCCTGTACAAGCTGATTGACGTGGAAAAGCGCATGGACAAGTTGCCGTCGCACGACCATGACCATCTCCGCGCCACCTACCAGCGCATGCTGGACAAGGGCGCTGACCGCTTCCAGGTCAAGCCCGGCGGCCTGCCCGCCATGGAACACCTGTATGACGAGCTGCCCAACTTCACGGCCGTGCTCGACGACGTCAAACGCCAGCTTGCGCTGTGCCAGGACAGCCGCGATGCGCTCGAGATCACGCCCATGCTGCTGCTGGGCCCGCCCGATCACGCGACATGATGCTCACCTCGCTACGTTATTGAAGTTCAAGGGAAATTTGATTGGGGTCTGTTGGGCGCGGTCTGCCGCTAGGACGGTTGATCGCAGCCTGGACCTCCGGGCGCTGGGCG
>Ga0209181_10006178_pt1 | contig 16907 bp, 11 predicted proteins | sample MAT05_FD_187208 | JGI IMG/M metagenome (GOLD analysis project Ga0209181, IMG submission 187208) | Freshwater microbial communities from Lake Fryxell liftoff mats and glacier meltwater in Antarctica - MAT-05 (SPAdes) (version 2) | ecosystem: Environmental > Aquatic > Freshwater > Ice > Liftoff...
GCGCACTGTTGACAGTGCCACGATGATGACCAACGCGGGCTCAATTGTGGGCACGCCCTATTACATGAGTCCTGAGCAGCTGCGTGGCAGAGAAGTCGATGGCCGCGCTGACTTGTATAGTTTGGGCGTAGTTTTCTATCAAATGTTGACTGGCAAAGTGCCCTACACCGCCAGCGACAGTTTGGCGATTGGCATTATGCACATGACCGCACCGATGCCGCGTTTGCCGCTAAATCATGCACATTTGCAGCCGCTGTTGGATCGCATGCTTGCAAAAGAGGCCACGGATCGGGTGCAAACTGGACGCGAACTAGCGACTTTGGTGCGTGAGGCACAACTCGATGAGCGTTCGTCATCCCAGCGTGGCATCAGAACTGAGCAGCAATCTGTGCCGGTTGCAGCCTTGCCCAGCACACGAAAAATCCCGGCCGTATCAGCACGCATCGAGCCCCAGTTTGATTCCTCGACATCGTTCAACTCAGCACCAACTGGTGAGCAAAGCTTTAAGGCGACTGTGCAGCGCGCCAGTGCGCAACCAGCGGCACGAGAGCGTATTGAAGCTAATGCGCGCGAGCGCATCGAGCCCAGCATTTCAGCCAACGCCCGCAGCGCAAGTCCAGCCGGCAGGCGCGTTGAACCCACTCTGGGCAAACCTAAGCCGCAATTGCGGGCTGAGCCAGCGTTTGGCCAAATGGATCCCGCGATGGATCAAGCAGCGTGGCGCAGGCCGACGCCACAGCGCGCACAATCGCGGAGTGCATGGTCGTGGATTGTAGGCGTGCTCATAATTGCCGTTGCCGCAGGTGCTTATCTCAAGCGTGAAGAAATCGGCGCAATGATTGCCGGACATCAGGCAAACAGCAACGCTACAGAAATCGCCGCGTTAATGGCGCAAGCGCAGAGCGCCGAGACCGCGGGACGCTGGTTCGATGACACCAAATTTGACGCGATTTCGCTATACGAACGTGCGGTACAAACTGCACCTGAAAATAGCGATGCCCAAGCGGGCTTAGCGCGAAGTTTGTCGACGCTACTTACACAAGCGCAGAATTTGCTTCCCACCGAACCCACACGCAGCGCGGCCTTACTTGAGCGCTTAGCGCGGCTACATGCTGATGACCCACGGGTTGCAACGTTGCGCGCACGCCTGGCCCAACCTAGATCAACAATTCCAACGCCGCCAAACGGTGTCGCAGTCGTATCGCTGGATCAGCAGTTACAGCTTGCGCTGAGTGCTGAGCGGGCGCGCGAATGGCTTGGCGCACGCGGTGCGCTGGCGCGCTACTCAGCGGTACTGCGTCTAGATCCAAACAACGCCCAAGCGCTTTCCGGAGTCACTGCCAGCGAAGCAGCAGCGGCAGAATTGCTGCAGAACGCCATCGCCAGTAAAGACGCAGGCGCAATTGACCGCATTCAGCGCGAATGGGAAAGCGCGCAGGTGGAGTCGGTTACGCGGCAGGTGTTGATGCGCAAATGGCGTGCCGTGCAGAGTGATGGCGACCAGCAGCGCGCGAATATTTCTGAATTGCTTAACCAAGCGAGCACTGCGCTGGCTGCGGGTCAATTGACCTCGCCGCCTGGGCAAAGTGCTGCCGATCTTTTTAAAGCGGTTTTGACGCTGGATCCAAAGAATGCAATTGCGCTTGCGGGGATGCAAAAAATCGTTGCCGCGCTGATTAGTCAAGCGGAAAAGGCGATCACTATCTCTAGTTTTGAGATGGCGGAACGGCTCATCCAGCAGGCTTCAGATCGCGGTGCCAGCGCCGGCGCATTGCGCGCGATTAACGCAAAACTTGAAGCAAAAATCGCCAGTGGACGCGTAGCCGCGCCGGTACCCGTCGTGCTTGACAACACGGAGAATGATCCACGGCGCGCGCAACTGATCAGCGATATTGACAGCGCGCTCACGCAAAACGCGCTGCTTGACCCGCCGGGCGCAAATGCATTTGATTTGCTGCGGCAAGCGCAGCGCCTAGGCCCTGGCAGTGATATCGCCCTGCGTATCGAACGGTTAAGCGTCGCGCTAAAAGTGCAGCTAGATCAAAGCGTGGAGAACAGCGATTTCGAAAATGCCGCCAATATCCTGAGCTCATTGCGTTCCCTAGGCCCGGACAAAGCGCTGGACGGCTTGCGCGGGCAGTTGCTGGAAAGTGTGATTAGCGATATCCGCGCCAAAATTGACGCCGGCGCGTTAGATGCCGCTGAGCGCAGGTTGAGTCTGCTCAAACAAATTGATAGCCGCCATCCAGAAATTCCTGAGCTGCAACTGAACCTTGCTACCGCGCGCGGCGCGGGTTAGCCCAAACCGTTTAAGTGGCGCAAGGAGCCAGCGGCAAAGTAAACACCATTCGAAACTGTTGCTATAACCGCCGAATCTGCGCACCCAGACCGCCAAACTTGCTTTCAATATGCTCATAACCACGGTCAATATGATAAATCCGATCAATCACACTTTCGCCCTGCGCCGCAAGTGCGGCCAGCACCAAGGATGCCGACGCGCGTAAATCAGTGGCCATCATCGGTGCCCCAGAAAGGTGCTTTACGCCGTGAATTGTCGCCGAATGCCCATGCAAACGAATGTCAGCGCCTAGGCGCATTAATTCGGGAATGTGCATCATGCGATTCTCGAACACGGTTTCAGTAATCGTGCCCACACCTTCTGCCACGCAATTCAGCGCGCAAAACTGCGCCTGCATATCGGTCGGGAACGCGGGATACGGCGCGGTGGTAATATCGACTGCTTTCGGGCGACGGCCGACCATATCCAGAGTAATCCAATCAACGCCGGTGCTGATCTGCGCGCCGGCTTCTTGCAGCTTTGCTAGCACCGCATCCAGAGTTCCGGGGCGCGCGTGCGTGGTGCGTATTTTGCCACCGGTCATCGCTGCGGCAACTAAAAACGTGCCGGTTTCAATGCGGTCTGCCACGACCGAAAAATCCGCAGCATGCATCCGTGCCACGCCTTCAATCGTGATGGTATTCGTGCCTGCGCCGCTGACACGTGCGCCCATCGCATTTAAAAAATCGGCTAAATCGACAATTTCCGGCTCTTGAGCGGCGTTTTCGATCATGCTGGTGCCACTTGCTAACACCGCCGCCATCATCGCGTTTTCTGTGCCGGTAACGGTCACAACATCCATCAATATCCGAGCACCGACAAGTTTTTTCGCGCTCGCGCGAATGAAACCATTTTCGACATGCACCTCTGCACCCAGCGCTTGCATCGCTTTGATGTGCAAATTCACCGGGCGCGCACCGATTGCGCAACCACCAGGCAAGGACACTTCTGCGTGGCCGTATTTAGCCAGCAGCGGACCCAACACCAAAATCGATGCCCGCATGGTCTTTACTAGCTCATAAGGCGCTACGGTACTGTTTACACCGCGCGGGTCAGCATGTACTGAAGCGTCGTCTCCCACAACAAACTTCATACCCATTTGCCCCAACAGGGCAATGGTGGTTGTTACATCGTGTAGGTGCGGAACATTGCGGATAATGACAGGCTCGTCCGGCAACAGCGCCGCGCACAATATCGGTAGCACGGCATTTTTAGCGCCCGAAATTCGCACCGAACCGTTCAGCGGCACGCCACCGGTAACACTCATTTTGAACGGCATCGCGTTAAGCCTCAGCTGGCGTAAGCGTTTTTAGCGCTAGTGCATGAATCGCACCGCCCATTTTGTCGCCCAAGCAAGCGTAAACCATGCGATGCCGGGCCAGTGGCAGCTTGCCGACAAACAGCTCAGAGACAACCCGCGCCTCAAAATGCACGCCGTCTGCACCCTCGACGTGGATAACGCTGCCCGGCAATCCGGCGGCAATCATTTGATGAATATCATTGGCGGTCATGCATTTGCTCTTAGACTTAAAGATTACGAATGCTAGCTTTGCTTGCGTGTACGGCGATCAAATTTGCCCAACTGCACGCGAGTAAATCAATCGATTGCTAGCGAAATTCCCGAATTGCGTCGCCTATTGGCACCATTAATTTGAGGACGCCAATGCAATAATCAAACTCGCAACCAGCTCTGGATGCGTCAAAAACGGTGCATGCGCTGCGCTTAAGATTTCAACACGGCCACCACTTAATTCGGCGGCTGCAACAATTGCCTGCGGCGGCACGATGCGATCTCGTAAACCACCCAACCATAGACTTGGCATACGCAACTCAATTAAACGATCCGTTAAGTCAATGCTTCCGAGCATGTCCAGCCCTGAGATCAACGCGGCTGGATCAGGTTTTCCGTGCGCATAAATCGCTGCGCGCAACCAACGTAACTCGGCCTTCTCATTTGGCGAGCCAAGCGCCTCTAACGCCAAGAAGCGATCAACGACCGATTCCCAATCCCCTGTTAGCTCTGAGCAAAAACCCTTAAACGCAACCGACGTCATGCCAAAAGGCCAGCGGTCTGTTGCGACAAAACAAGGCGAACTGGCTATTGAGATTACTGCACGCACTGCCTTAGGAACGCGCAATGCAAGTTCTATCGATATCGCACCACCTAACGACCAGCCAACCAAGACTACAGGATCTAAAGAATTCACGTAGGCGGACAACTCAGCGATCGTGTCGTCGAGTGTAAAATGTTGCCCGACACTTCGCGCATGTCCCGGCAAGTCGACAGAGTGAATAGTGAAATGCGATGCCAAATAGGGCAATAGGGATGCGAAAATACCGCCATGCATCGCCCAACCATGCAGTAAAAGCAAAGGCGAACCCGTGCCATGAACCGAAATATGCATCTACAAGCGCGCCTTCGCGCAAATTTCGCTTAGCTAAACCGGCGACCGAGCAGCAAAACCCCACAGAGTAGGATAAATCCACCAAAAAAATTCAAGCTGGGTACTTGGCTGAATACCACACTACCATTTGTGCAGTGCGGCGGCCCAATGACTAGGCTCTCGATACCCTCGACAGAAGTTGCGGTACTCAAGGTTGCAACGCCAGTTTCGGCGTTAATGCGATAAATTTGACTCGGCAATAAATTCAACCGTGCATCACGGCGTTCAGCAGACGCCCAAAGCTGTCCAGAACTATCGCTTGACAGCCCGCCGCCTTCTATGAAATTTATTCCAGGGCCATAACTTCCCACTAAAGTGGACACGCCCGTCTGAACATCAATTCGGTACAGTTTATCGCTACCTAAACCGTACATTTGGCCATTTGCAACGGCCAAATCGGTAATTCCACCAACCAACGTGCCGCTTGCGGCCACTGCCTCAAACAAACCGGTACTCGTATTCACCCGGTAAAGAGTTTTTGAATTTAACGCTGCTGCGTATAGCTGGCCCGTGCAAGAAAACGCTATGCTCAAATCCTGTGGATTTGACCCCGTTGTTAGGCGCGTATTCCCTTGCGCGTTATTCACGGCCGTCGCGAATCCATTGGCTGCACTTATCGTTAGTAAAGTCTTCGTGTCGTCATCGACGCCAAACAGCTTCCCGGCGGAATCTAACGCCAAACCCTCAACGTCTTCAAATACGCCACCCACTGGACCTAACGGCCCGATCATTGTCGGCTCGCCGGTTCGCAAATTAATTTTATAGAGCCGATCCGCCGTTGCCGCCGTTGTGGCATCTGAACTGACAACATAAGCGCTGATGTCGTCCACTTTTGCCAAATCACTCACCGGCGATGCACCGTTGAGCAAATCCTGTGCACCGAGCTGCGCGCACAAAAGTGCGGTGGGCAAACTAATGAACGCGGCAATCTTGCCGTTGATTTTCATGCGCTTATGATGGCTTTCATTGACGTTTCGGGCGGCCTCTGCGGCATTTGTTAAGGCGCTCTAACGGCGCTATTTCGTAAAGCATACCAAAGTTCAGATTCATCTGCCAACAAATTACTAACCCGACGTTAGCGTCGCTCGTTACTTTTTGACAACCGGCATTCTCAAATTAGATTAACTCAACAGGGAGCCATCAAAAATCGGTCAAGACAGAAATCTGTGCGCACCTATTGCTGCGCGCACTCAGCCACAAATAATTCAAGAAACGTCGTTTCCACTTCCCAATTTATCCTACTTCACGGGACTGCTACGTTGAAAATTATTCGTTTTCGCTTCGCAATTTATCCCGCTTCGCGGGATTGCTACGCTTTGAAAATACTTCGTTTCCGCTTCGCAATTTATCCCGCTTCGCGGGATTGCTACGCTTTGAAAATACTTCGTTTTCCGCTTCGCAATTTATCCCGCTTCGCGGAATTGCTACGCTTTGAAAATACTTCGTTTTCGCTTCGCAATTTATCCCGCTTCGCGGGATTGCTACGCTAGCTACTGATTCAGCCGATCTTCATGCAAAATTACTTTTGAACTCAGCCGCAATGACGCGGTTAATCCTGCCAATTCCGATGTCGCGACTTCATAACTAAGCTGTTGTCGCACACTGTCACGGCTGGCTTTATCTGCAACTTTCGGATCAGCGTCGGCCACACCTGTCAATTCAACAATCGCAATACGATCCGCCGAGAGCACCGCGCTAAATCGTACAGGTTTACCCGCAACCGGCCGCGTCGCTTTGAATACTTCCGCACTTAACACGGGGTCGCGGTTCGCTGCATTTCTCCCTGCATTCTCGGCAAGTTCGATGGATTTCTTCAAATCAGCGGCCACCACATCAAACGTTTTGCCATCCGTCATTGCCTTAATGATATCCGCTGCCTTCGTTTTTAATGCAAGCGCTTGGCGCTCAGCCGTCAGAGCCCTAAGAACATCAGTGCGAACAGCCTCAAAAGGCTTCAGCTCACTCTTCTTACGTTGCGCCAAACGAAGAATAACCGCATCGCCCGGAGCAATCGTTATCAATTCGCTGTTGACGCCACGTTCGAGCACGGCACCTGAAAACGCAGCCTTGAGCAATTCCGGTTTGCCCGCAAAATCTAAACCAGCGCTACTTGCTGGCACTTCTAATGCGCCGCTAGCGCTGATCATGCCGGTACGCGTGGGAGTTACACCCGCCGCCTTTACTGCAGCGCCTAATGACCGAGGATCGGCGATCGCGGCATCAACCATTGCGCCGCTAAGCTTATTGAATGCAGCGTCTGATTCCTGCGTCATAAACTCCGATTCCAAATCAGTCCTCGCCTCATCGAACGTTTTTACACGCTCTGCTTCTATCTCAGCAAGTTTGATCAAGTGATAGCCCTGACTGGTTAATACAGGGTCGGAAATTTCACCCGCCTTCATGCTGAATAGTTTGGTTTCGAATGCTGGCTCACTCGTGCCTTTTTCCAAAAACCCCAAATCACCGCCTTGGTTTGCAGAACCTAAATCTTTCGAATTGGCACGCGCAAGCTCGGCAAAATCTTCACCTTTACGTGTGCGCTCCAAAATAGCAGTTGCGGTTGCGAGTGCCGCCTTTTGCTTGTCAGCGGAAGCATTCGCGCCGCCATCAACTTCAATCAAAATATGCGACGCCTGACGACGCTCAGCGGTTTTAAAGCGCGCTACTTGGTCATCATATCGCTTCTGTAAAATTGCTTCCGTTACTACGGGTTTAGGGAGCAAAGCAGCTTGAACGCGCAGATATTCAAAATCTGCGTATTGGGTCGTCATATATTTAGCTTTGTTTGCTTCGAACGCCGTTTTCAGCTCAGCATCGGTTGGCGCAGCAGGCACATTTAAGTCATTGACGTCAACGGTAACGAATCTGAAGCTTCTGGTCTGATCACGTATTTTTAAAAATTGGTCAATATCGCGATCACTCACAAGCGCGGATACGCCAATTGAATTACGCAACACATTTTTCTTCATCGCATCCGTCAAACGTTGCACATATTGCGCTTCGGTCATTTGATTTGCGGCCAACAAACTCAGGAACGTGGCGTTGTCGAACTTGCCGTCCTTTTGAAAATTTGTGTCTTTAGCAATGATTTCGCGAACCGCTTGCATTGAAAAGACGAGACCAGAATCGCGCGCCGCTTGCTCGAGCAGCTTATCCGAAACCATTTCTTCTAACACTTCACGTCTGCGCTCTGCCGTGTCGAAGCCTGCATCATCTTGGCCGCTTTGGACGAACTGCGCGCGTGCTTCTTGGAAACGAGTGCTGAATTCCGCAGGCGCAATCTCCTCGTCACCAACTTTTGCGGCCGAAACATCGGTACTGGAGACCACATATCCCTGAAGCCCAGACAATATCAATAGAAAAGCCAGGAAGCCCAGAACCACAATCGTGATCCAGCCGGTAGATTTGTCGCGAAGTGCCTGTAGCATAAACAATCACTTAAAAATTTGAGTAGCAGAAAAAACAAAAGCGCCCGTAGGCGCTTTTGCAATATGGCGGAGCGGACGGGGCTCGAACCCGCGACCCCCGGCGTGACAGGCCGGTATTCTAACCGACTGAACTACCGCTCCATGAAAAGCGTCGGTTACTACGTGTTACATACAACATTACATCTTTCCAACAGCCCGCTAATATAGCTTAAACATCCTGAATATTAGACAACTAAAAACTACGTTTGCGATTTGTTGAAACTGTGGTGGGTGCTGAGAGGATCGAACTCCCGACCAACGCCGTGTAAAGGCGTCGCTCTACCGCTGAGCTAAGCACCCAGGTTTCGTGCCAAAATCTTTTACTACATCTTGTGCTACTGGTTGCTGAATTAGGAGAAAAAATAATTCCAAACCGTAGCGTAAACCGTCTCTTAGTTTACCGCATCCTTGAGCGCCTTGCCTGCTTTGAATGCTGGCACTTTCGATGCCTTAATCTTAAGCGCTTCGCCAGTCTTAGGATTGCGACCGGTACGTGCTTTGCGCTTACGTACTTCGTATGTTCCGAACCCAACGATTGTAACGTTGTCATCGTCTTTCAACGCTTGGGTAACCACAGCAACGAATGCTTCCAGCGCTTTTGCAGCATCAGTCTTCGTCATTTCGGCGTGTTCGGCAATTGCCGCGACCAACTCTAATTTTTTCATGCTCTATCCTTTCAGTCGAAGCGGCGAACCGCTCGGGGAGATTTGTACCAGTGCGAAAAACCGCACTGGTGTTGGGTATCAAATTATGGCCGCCGAAACCGCGCAAGCCGCAAAAGCAGGCGATTTATACAGCGCGGTTTCGGCACTCGCAAGCAGCAAGCGATCTTTTTCTCTACTTTATTGAAAATTACTTAAAAAAACTTCAGTTTGCGCAACTTTTCGTGTCAAGACACGGTGCAGAGGCTAGGTTTTTGGATGATTTACTTTACAGAACCCTGATCGTCCTATGCTGGTTTTGCAATCAGATAATCAGTGAGAGCGAATCGTAGCATCCGATTCAACATCCTTCTCCTTTATTTCGGCCAACTTTTCAATCGGCTTTTCAATGATCACACGTGGTGTCGGCGGCCGCACCAACGCCAAATCGAGCACCTGATCGATCCAGCGCACCGGCGATATTTTTAAATGCGCCTTAATGTTATCCGGAATTTCCGGCAAGTCTTTCGCGTTGTCCTCTGGAATCAGAACATGATTGATACCCGCACGAACCGCAGCAAGCAGCTTTTCCTTCAGGCCTCCAATAGGTAACACGCGACCGCGCAATGTAATTTCGCCGGTCATTGCAATATTGGCGCGCACCGGAATTTTAGTCAACGCACTGACCAACGCCGTGCACATCGCAATACCTGCGCTTGGTCCGTCTTTAGGGGTGGCTCCTTCCGGGACGTGCACATGAATGTCCACATTTTGATGAAAATCCGGATCAATCCCGAGGTTCTCACTGCGCGCGCGCACAACACTCAGCGCAGCATGAATACTTTCTTGCATCACGTCGCCCAACTGCCCAGTCTGCTGCATTTTGCCTTTGCCGGGCAAAACACTGACTTCGATATGCAAGATTTCTCCCCCTACTTCCGTCCAAGCAAGGCCGGTCACTAAGCCAATTTCATCTCGCTCTTCGGCGCTGCCAAAGCGATAGCGCGCAACACCCAAGTATTTTTCGACTTGCTTTGCCGTAATACTGACCGTGGCGGCCTTTAAAGCCGCGCCGACGACGGCCGCATCTGTTGCGGTGCCTTTCGCTGTTTTAACTTTTCTCTCTGGTTTTTGCTTGAGTTTTGTCGCGTCTTTCGCGGCTTGCACAGTCAACTCTTTCACCACTTTTCGGCAAATTTTAGCTAATTCACGCTCTAAGCTTCGAACTCCAGCCTCGCGTGTATAGCGGCGAATAATTTCCGTTAGGGCACCATCCGCTAGCTTCAACTCGCCAGATTTTAGACCGTTTGCCTCAATTTGCTTAGGCAATAAGTAGCGCTTGGCGATCGCTAACTTTTCGTCTTCGGTGTATCCGGGGATCCGAATAATTTCCATGCGGTCTAATAGCGGCCCAGGGATGTTGAGCGTATTGGCGGTCGCAATGAACATGACCTCAGAAAGATCTAAATCAACTTCAAGATAATGATCGTTGAAGGTGTGGTTTTGCTCGGGATCTAGCACTTCTAGCAACGCAGATGAAGGGTCGCCCCGAAAATCCGCACTCATTTTATCCAGTTCATCCAACATGAAAAGCGGATTTCGAGTTTTAACCTTACTCAAATTTTGCACAATACGGCCCGGCATCGAGCCGATGTAGGTTCGACGATGTCCACGAATTTCCGCCTCATCACGCACGCCACCTAAACTCACGCGAATAAACTTGCGGTTTGTGGCACGGGCGATTGACTGGCCTAAGCTCGTCTTGCCAACTCCAGGCGGCCCCACCAAGCACAATATCGGGCCTTTCATTTTTTTCACACGTTGCTGCACCGCCAGATATTCAACAATGCGCTCTTTTACTTTTTCTAGACCGTAATGATCTGCATCCAGCACCGCTTCAGCGGCCACCAGATCGCGGCGGATTTTGCTGCGTCTAACCCACGGCGTGTTAATTAACCAATCCAGATAGTTGCGCACCACCGAAGCTTCAGCTGACATCGGAGACATCATTTTGAGTTTGTTGAACTCAGCTTTTGCCTTCGCGAGCACCAGCTTAGGCATGCCCGCGGCTTCAATTCGCTTGCGCAGCGCTTCAATTTCATTGGGCGCCTCTTCGTTGTCGCCCAATTCCTTCTGAATCGCCTTCATTTGTTCATTCAAATAGTACTCGCGCTGGCTTTTTTCCATTTGCGTTTTAACGCGCCCGCGAATCTTCTTTTCAATCTGCAACACATCCGCTTCGCCGGCTATTAACCCGAGTAATGCTTCAACCCGTTCGGCAAGACTTTCCATTTCCAAAACGGCCTGCTTGTCGGCCAATTTGACCGATAGATGCGCGGCTACGGTATCTGCAAGCCTAGCGGTTTCACTGAGGCCAGTTAGCGTGGTCATAAGCTCTGGGGGGATCTTGCGATTTAGTTTGACCAATTGTTCAAACTGCGAAATCAGCGAAGTTTTCATGACCTCGAGCTCTTTGGGTTCAGCATCAACGGTTACGACCGCTGATACATCCGCTAAATAAACACCTGATTCTTCGCGAACCTTGCGTATTTTTGCTCGCTCCAACCCTTCAACCAACACCTTGATCGTTCCATCAGGCAGTTTCACGAGCTGCAAAACGGAGGCAATGGTGCCTACGTCATACATATCTTTCGGCGCCGGGTCATCAATTTCCGGGGAACGCTGGGCGAGGAGGAGTATGTGCTTCTCGCCATCCATCGCCAGTTCAAGCGCGCGCATTGAACGCTCTCGCCCGACGAATAGCGGAATCACCATATTTGGAAACACGACTACATCGCGCAGCGGAAGCACTGGCAAATTCTTCGTGATGGTCGTCTTGCTCATAGTCATCTTCCTCATAGAGATGCAAAACACATTACAGCGGTAAAAAAGCAAAGCGCGCCCAAAACAAATAAATGCGGGCGTCGCTCTGTCTATTTAACCTTTCTGGGGGTGAATCTTCTAGCAAACAAGGGCAGGGATGTGCCACAGACGGCCTTCTTTCATTTTTCAAACTGAAAAACGTGCGGTACGACCAGAAAGACTACTCTGAAGCCGCCTTGGCTAGCGGCAGGCCCTGACCGCCTCGATAAATTCGGTAAGGCTCCGCCTGACCGTTTACCACCGCTTCATCGACGACGATTTTAGTAACGTCTTCCATTGAAGGCAACTCATACATCGTGTCTAGCAACACTGATTCCATAATGGTGCGTAGCCCACGCGCGCCAGTTTTGCGCTTGAGCGCCTTGCGCGAAATGGCCAGCAATGCGTCCTGACGGACGTCTAGTTCCACGTGCTCCATTTCGAATAAGCGCTTAAACTGTTTAATGATTGCGTTTTTGGGCTCGCTCAGAATTTTCACCATCGCCGCTTCATCAAGCTCTTCGAGGGTTGCAATTACCGGCAAACGGCCGACAAATTCCGGAATTAGGCCGTAACGCACCAAATCTTCCGGCTCGATATCGGCTAGCAATTGTCCTATGTTTGTCTTTTGAGCCTTACTCTTTACTTCTGCGGAAAACCCGATACCCGCACGCTCTGACCGACGCGCCTGGATAATTTTATCCAAGCTGGCAAAAGCGCCGCCCACAATGAAAAGAATATTTTTTGTGTCGACCTGCAAAAATTCCTGCTGCGGATGTTTGCGGCCACCTTGAGGCGGAACCGACGCGACGGTGCCTTCAATAAGTTTTAGCAACGCTTGCTGCACACCTTCACCCGAGACATCACGCGTGATCGATGGGTTTTCGCTTTTGCGGCTAATTTTATCAATTTCATCAATATAAACGATGCCGGTTTGCGCTTTTTCTACATCGTAATCACATTTTTGCAGCAGCTTTTGAATAATGTTTTCAACATCTTCACCCACATACCCCGCTTCTGTCAGCGTGGTTGCATCTGCAATTGTGAACGGCACATTTAAAAGCCGCGCCAGAGTTTCGGCCAGCAGCGTTTTGCCGGAGCCAGTCGGCCCGATAAGCAAAATATTACTCTTTCCAAGCTCTACTTCGTCGCCTTTGGACTTTGATTCCAAGCGTTTGTAATGATTGTGCACCGCAACCGAAAGCACCTTTTTCGCACGCTTTTGACCAATCACATATTGATCCAACACTTCCATGATTTCTTTTGGTTTAGGCAGATTGCTCCGCGCAGCCTGTCCCTTCTCTTCCAACTCCTCGCGAATGATGTCGTTGCACAACTCAACGCATTCATCGCAGATAAAAACGCTCGGGCCCGCAATGAGCTTGCGCACTTCGTGCTGGCTTTTGCCGCAGAAGGAGCAATAAAGCACTTTGCCGTCAGACATCTTGTTCGCCTTTCTCTGATATTTGTTCGTTCACTTTGAATTTTAGCACGAAATTACGCATTCCTTAGGAGAACGGGTTCCCAGGCATGAGTTTGCGCAACAGTGGAAGGTATAGACGCCTATGCACCCGCCGCGATTACCGATTCGTCTGCACGCTTTTCGATTACTGAGTCGACGATGCCATAGGCTTTAGCATCTTGTGCACTCATGAAATTGTCGCGGTCAGTGTGCTTTTCAATGATCTCTATTGGCTGACCGGTGTGTTTAGCCAGCAGCGAATTCAGCCGGTGTCGAATTTGCAATATTTCTCGCACATGGATGTCCATATCGGCGGCCTGCCCTTGAAACCCGCCGGATGGCTGGTGAATCATCACACGCGCATTCGGCAAACAAAATCGGCGGCCTTTTTCCCCTGCGGCCAGCAAAAATGCGCCCATGCTACAGGCTTGGCCGATACAAATCGTACTCACCGGCGCCTTCATAAATTGCATCGTGTCGTAAATCGCCATGCCAGCAGTAACCGAACCACCTGGGCTGTTGATATACAGACTGATTTCCTGGTCCGGATTTTCGGACTCCAGAAATAGCAGCTGCGCTACGATCACATTTGCCATGTAGTCCTCGACTTGCCCGACGCAAAACACCACTCTTTCTTTTAAAAGGCGGGAGTAAATGTCGTAGGCTCGTTCGCCCCTCGGGGTCTGTTCGACCACCATTGGAACCATATTTAAATTTCGAACTTCCATGCCTTTTCCTTGTTTATTGAATCTTAAAAATACCATCTAGGTTACCGGAAAATTGAGACGCCGATTGAACTCGGGTGCAGTAAAAAGCCGCCGAATTCGGCGGCTTTTGATACAACTACTAAGCCACACTCGTTAGCGAAATGGGCGCGACAACCCAGATTGCAAGTGCGGCGATAAGTTCGCATTCCAATGACGACCGCCTCCAATCATCCGAGACGCGGCCTAAACTTGTACTCAACGCGCAATAACTTCAGCAAAAGACCGGTCGATAGTTTTTGCTTGCGCCTTTTCGGCAATCCAATCCGCAACCTGCTCTTCCATCACACGCCCTTGCAACGACGTCATTAAACTACGATCTTTGCCATACATTTGCATAACTTCACGCGGATCTTCATAAGTCGATGCAATTGCCTGGAGTGCGTCAATTACCCGTTTGTTGTCCAGCTTCATTTGATTTTTGCGTGCAAGCTCATTAAGCACCATGCCAGCACGTACGCGGCGCGCAGCCTGGTCTACAAAAGGCGCTAATGCTGGCTCGGAGGTGACGGTAGCGCCCTGTCGGCGCGCGTTCTCAACAGCCTGCGTGCGCAGCGCACGCGCATCTTGATCGACCAAGCCTTCAGGCAGATCAAATTCAGAGAACCGCTCAATCAATTTATCGGTTATATGTGCGCGCAAACGAGCGCTTAATGCGCCTTTCAATTCGCGCTCCAAGTTACTACGAACTTCACGGCGGAACGCATCATTCGTGCCATCTGGCACGCCAAAACTTCGCACAAATTCTTCATCTAGCGCAGGTAGGACAGGCGCTTGAACAGAGATTACATTTAACTTAGCAATGGCCGATTTACCGGCGAAGGTAGCGTCACGATAATCATCCGGGAATGTTATTGCGACCTCTTTGGACGCCCCCGCAACAACGCCAGTTAAACCTTCTTCCAATCCCGGCAGCGTTGCGCCGGTACCGATGATCGTAGCAGCGCTCTCATTGCCTTCCGCTGGCAGTCGCATTCCATTAACTTCAGCACTAAACTCAAAACTTACCAGATCATCACCTTGACTTGCGCGACTGACATCGGACCAAGTTCGACGTTGCACACGCAATGTTTCAATCATACGGTCGATGTCGGCGTCGGTAATTTGCGCAGTTTCGCGCTCTACAATCAGTCCATCAAGACTTAGATCGCCCATTTCTGGCATAACCTCAAACTCTACGACATAAACAAATCCGTCCTTGGTGTTGTCCATAGACGTAATTGCTGGAGTCGTCGCAGGGCGGAGCTTTTCTTGCTCAATTGCGGGACCTAAACTTGAGCGAACCAGCTCTTCCGTGGCTTCCGAACGAATCTGCTGACCGAACCGCTGATTAATAATCTGCATCGGCACTTTGCCTTTACGAAACCCCTTTAAGTCCACACTACGCGCTGCCTGATGCATGCGCCCAGCAATCGCCTGATCCAACTGACCGGCGGGAAGGTTGATCGTCAGCTTGCGCTTAAGCGCCGCTTGGGTTTCTAACGCAACTTGCATGTGAACCTCTTTTGTTTGACTCGCTTTGACTTAACAAAGCTCCGTGCATCCCCAAAACTGAATATAGTGTCCTGAGCGACATTTGCCGCCTTTAGGGATTTAAGACGGATTATCATTCAAAACGTGCGAAAGAAGAGACTCGAACTCTCAAGGGTTGCCCCGCTGGAACCTAAATCCAGTGCGTCTACCAGTTTCGCCACTTTCGCATAGCTTTTGCACGCGCGCGTGCCTTATCTTTAAAGCCAAAAAAACCATTACTGAACTACATTTGGTGGGCTGTCAGGGACTCGAACCCCGAACCTACTGATTAAGAGTCAGCTGCTCTACCATTGAGCTAACAACCCACTGTTCGAAACGTTTCAAAACCCGACATAATCGATCAACACCGACTTACGCAGGTGCCACCCAATTACAAATCAACTTTACTGAACTTGGGGAGGAAGACGGGGTTCGAACCCGCGACCCCCGGAATCACAATCCGGTGCTCTAACCAGCTGAGCTACATCCTCCATATACCTTGACAGAAGCAATGCTGGCGCGCCCGGTAGGGATCGAACCTACAACCCTCGGCTTAGAAGGCCGATGCTCTATCCATTGAGCTACGGGCGCAAAAACCTAGGATTGGGCGGGACGTTAAATTGGTCGGCGTAGGGGGATTTGAACCCACGACATCCAGCTCCCAAAGCTGGCGCGCTACCAGGCTGCGCTATACGCCGAAACTTTTGAACGTTGCCGCATGTTTCAGAAACAGGAGAATAGCTGTTATTTCGTGGACGTCAATGGCTTAAATTGATTCCGTTAAGGTTTCTGGTGGTTTTAGCAACGATGCGTGCAGCTGCCTTCAATTTCACCACGTTTTGCGCAAAAAAAATCCCGCAGAAGCGGGATTCTTTCAAGCTATGTCTTAGCAGACAGGCTTATGGTGTGAAGCAACTACCTTGAGCTATAGTGCAACGACGACCATGCTTGTGGTCATATGCGCCGCCGTAAAAGCCTTTAACGCCTGGTGTAGCATTGTTGTTTTCGATCGAAACAGCCCAGAAGCCGATCGATGGAAGACCGACAAAACGCTGTCCACCAACGATGTTTAGAGCAGGCACAGCCACCGATGGACGCGTTTGGCGCAGCGCATTGCCAGCGGCTAAGTCAATATCCATGCCAATACGCAACCAACCGGCTGATGTCGCAGTCGAAGGATTCGCTGCTGATGCACCGATTGACGGCGTATTGATGTTACGAGTTAAGCGCGAACCGAGGATCTTCGATGGACTTGAAGTTCCGTTTGCTTCGTTCGTGATGTTCTGATTAAACGACAACACGTTTGTTTCAAAGCATAACGCGCTAGGTGGCGCGCCAGGCGATGGCGGCGAGAAGCCGCAACCAGATGCGGTTGGGTTCGTCGTGCAATCATTAATAGCTGTTAACTCTTCGCGAT